>Ga0233370_1000048_pt1 | contig 14061 bp, 22 predicted proteins | sample ElkDunMinimDraft_2_FD_180686 | JGI IMG/M metagenome (GOLD analysis project Ga0233370, IMG submission 180686) | Fecal eukaryotic communites from dung pellets of Tule Elk in California, USA - Elk Dung D2 | ecosystem: Host-associated > Mammals > Digestive system > Large intestine > Fecal | place...
CGCAACAAAAGACCTCCCGCGTGGGGAGGCCTCTTGCATAGTATGTGCACAGATCAGGAGGATCAATTATAAGGGTAGCCCACCATGGTAACATGGCCCACCAGGTGCGTGCTGGCAGGAAGATCCACATTAGGAGCCACAAAATAGCTCCGGGTGGACGTTTCAAAGCTCAGCCTGGCCAGATATCTCTCGGACAAATTAACCGGGTTGAAAAGCTCAAAATAAGCGCCTCTCCCGTAAGTGTCCACCGGGATCGTGAGGATATGCGTATCATCCGCCACCCCGGAGGCCCCGGTCATGATGTCCAGGGATACATCCAGCACGTTGTTGGTCATGATCACATGGCACTGGTTGAAGCTGTTGTTATATACGGTGCAGTCCGTGAGATGCCGGTCCTCTATGATCAGGCTGTAATAGTTGGATGGATATAGATATCTCCAGCTCCTCCAGGTTGGATTTGCTGTGGTGTCACGCCACCTCATGGCAATTGCCTGACCAGCAGTGCCGGTGGTGTAGGCGATCTGAAGCAGCGCGTTAGACGGCGTTGCCTGGATCACATAGAGCTTGAACCCGCTGCCGGTGAACGGCGAGTTTACGAGATCCGCGCTCTGCACAGCGTTCTGACTGCTATATTCTCCCGGATAGAGCAGAGTATCAAGATCAACTTTTCCCTGCAGCATCCTGCCATACGTGAGGGTCTGCATTGTGTACATGAGATTCAGGTTGCCAGCCGTTCCCGGATCCATGATGAGGCCACCGGCTCCGGAGATCACAGTCACGGTACCGGCCTCCGCAGTCACCACGACCTGCTCACATCCTGCCAGCAGCTTGGAGATGTCGGTCTTGCCGAACCACTGCCGCTCCTGGTATCTCGCGCCAGTCGGAATGACCGCGATCTCCGGAGTAACGTTTGCAACATACTCCTCATTAACCGGACGATTGACTCCGTGATGCTCCACCACGAAGAGATCCGCGCTCTGGACGGCTCCGATCACGTGCGCCTCAGCCGGTTCCTGGATATCACCAGTAAAAACCGCTTTATGCTGCATATGGAAGATTTCCGTGACCATGCTGAAGTTGTTATAGGTGGTCCCGCCGCCGTCCGCGCCGGTACTGGTCTGCGTGTAGCCGTAATAATCCTCAAAATAGGCCGGATCCAGATTGTTAAAGCGGAGTCTGGTATTCTCATCAATGATCACCTCATCACCCTCCGCCGGTCTTACGATCGGGATGGTTTTGAGATTGAGATAGTCCAGGACGAGGCTTTCATATTCGCGGATCTTCGTATAATCACCGGTGCATCTGCTCCAGTTGATCTGGGAATGTGGCAGGTAGGCTCTTGCAAAATCTGTATTGAATGCGTTACAGATCGCTTTCATGCCTTCAATATTGATCTCCGGCACATTCGGACGCGGAGCGCCTCCCACGTGATCATCATGATAATGCGAGAGGATGATACCCTTGATGTAATAAACTCCCGCGTCACGCATCGCCTGGATGACGGTATCCGGATCCCGGTAACCGAAATCAAAGATGTAGGCCTCGTTTCCCAGGACCAGGATCATGCACTCACCAACAGGTTCTGAAGTGCTGCCGTTCTCCGGGAAGATGAAGCGCGCCTTCTGACTCAGCCGGGCAATGGAGACATTAATAGAATTAAACACATCTTCATTGATGATATCCGCCAGGGTGCCGTCATTCAGCCACTCCACCAGCTTGTCGATAATGTACTGGCGGATGTTCGCGTCATCGATCTTCTTCAGGACTCCGATCATCCAGTCCAGATTCAGCCTATGTAAATCTGTATAAGGACCATGATTAAAGATATCTATCATTTCTTAGGTCCGCCTCCTTTCTCCAGTTCTTTTACCCGCTCCTCCAGAGCCTGGATCTTCTCCTCATGCTCCCGCAGGACCTCCAGGATCCAGTCCAGGTTCAGGCGGTGAAGATCTGTATAGGGTCCGTGATTAAAAATGTCGATCATTTTATCATCCCTCCTGCAAAACTCCTAAAACATCAACACTCACTATTGAATAAGGAGCGCTTTCATTGGCAGGGTCAGAAAGAGCACCCGCATTAAATGCTAAGTGTTCCTGGTTCTGTTCATAACCTAAAGTCACTTGGGCAGTAACCGGTTGCCCCGGCTCCTCTCCAATTACTTCCCCCGCAAAGCCATACCAGGCGGAACCAGGTACCACAGTTACATTATATGTTTGTTCCATTGGTGTATCAGTGGTGTAATCTACAGGGTGAGGGCCTTCTGTTGTTAAAGGCATAAGCTGTGATAATTTATTATTTAATGTACCATTATCCAGCTGGATGTTTGGGTTTACTGTAATAGATACCACTCCGGTTTCCTGCACTGGTCCCGGTCCCGGCCCAAGCTGCGCCTCAAGTGCGGCAATTCTTGCCTCATACGTACTGATATTCATTTTCGTACCTCCTTAATAAACTAACAGACAAAACTCAGTTTTGAAATCCTTGCAGATGATATTCGTAATATTGATCCTGGCCACCTGGACCTCTGCCTCCAGCATCTGCTGGGAGGTGGTCACGCCAATATTACCATACATCCTTGCTTTATGTTCCCGCTCCAGAGCGGCCTCCGAGGATCCTCTGGAGTTTGCCTGATCCGTCTGCCGGAGCTGGTTGGAATCGTAAGAGGTCCTCAGATTATCCACCGTCCCGGTGTCGGATCCGTTGCTCTTTTCGTTTTCGCTCCAAACTTCCGTCCTATCATAATTATAAAGCGGATCGTATTTGATGGAAAGAGCTTTTAAAGCCCTGTTCCAGGAAGGAAGCATTTTGGCGGACCAGTAACCAATTGCCTTCTTCATAGTATCAAAGTCCGGGTAGATCACCTCCAGCCCGTAGCAGGCCATGAGGATATTTCCAATGACATTTTCCCGCCCCAGGTCTTCCGGGAGCCTCAGCTCGTCAAACAGCGTGTTGTCGTAGTTATACATCCCGCTCAGAGTCAGATTCGCCTGATGCATCTTCTACACCTCCCTGCTTAAATCTGAAATCTACATTGATATTGGTGCCGAACATCGCGTTGACCTTCCTGCAGCAGTCCTGCATCGTCTCCAGCCATCTGGTAGCCTTCGCGAAAGTCTGCGTGTTGTTCATGTTGATCTCGTCAACAGTGGTCCGCTCCTTCTTCCGGATGCTCACGTTAGGGATGCCAATATCCGAACAGAAATCATCCATGATGGAATCGAGAGTGTCCAGGAGATCCAGCCCTAAAAAGTTCTGTTTCAGGTTCTGACAGAACAGTTCCCAGCTTGGAGTCCCATCATCATTGTACAGTTCCTTATCCATCACCGCTGCAGGCTGCCCGGACGCGATCGTGTCATACATCTTCTTAAGAGCTTCAGCGCCGCTCTTATTCCCCGCCGCGAAGACATACGCAAATTTGGTATTCACGAGGTTGCTGACAAGGTCCTCCGCCGCCAGCGCCATTAAATTAGCGTAATAGCTGATCAATGGAGCAATGCCGGTATAATCATCCTGGAAACGGATGATCTCCGCGTCAACTCCAATGTCATAAGTCGCTTTGCTGATGTACCTGTTCGCGATTGTGATCTGATTTGGCAGGTAAAAAACATTGTAACCGAAGAGGCTGCACTGCTGCGGGATCACGCCATAATCAGGCGTATCGATCACGCCCACAACGCCATTAAGGTATAAGGCCCATGTGAAATAGTTCTCCGGCCAGGTCTCCGGAAGTCCTTCCCACTTATAGACAGATTTAAATTCTTCAAACAGCTTCTTGCTGAAGAAGGCAGTGAGACCGGTGTTGGAACATCGGATCCCTGATGGGGAGTGATGGTAGGCCTGGATATTCATCTGCTCCCAGCTGAAAGGAACATTTCCCATTTAGATCAAACCTCCTTTTTTACGTTTTTTCTTTCTTAGCATCGCCGCCAGCAGGATGATCAGGTCATAGGATCCTCCCGGCTGGATGGATATAGGCAGGATGATGAATGTTTTAAATCTTACATTCCATCCCGGAGTATACCAGTTGTTTGCCCTGGTCACCGTTCTGGTATCAAAATATACACCGCCATAATGTGACTCTGACAGAACAATGGTATCAGCATCTGGCATTTCTTCCACCACTGCCACGTGACCAGGAACAATATCATTGACGGTCTCATAGACCGCCACGGCCCCTAAAGCAGGCTCTGAGGAAGTTGTCCATAATGTATCATATTCCCACGTATAGGCATGGCCGAAATTGGGGACCAGATTATCATGAACCTCCTGGTATGCATTAGGATAATTTACTTCTTCCATGATCTCCAGGACTCTGCCCCACGCGTAACAGGTACAATTAGGAAGTCCATAATCATGCGGTGGTAATGGTGGAGGTGTTTCTGCTTGCCAATAGGGATTGTCCGCGTACCAGTAAGGATTATTCATCATCCCGGCATCAGTTAACCGGGGAGTGAAGTTATATTGACTCATCGGTTAACCCCTTTACTCATAGTAGAACCCTGATTCCATAAACGCGTTGATCTCGTCCCGCTCCTGCGCCGTCATGCCGGATGCCAGAGGGACGGTGCCGTTGAACATCTGCATATACCCTCCTAAGCTGGATGGCGTGACCACTTCCAGAAGCGGCCTGCCATGGTTCACATCGTCTCCGGCCGCTATGGTGTAGAAGGTAGCATGAAGCCGGATCAGACCGGAGAGTCCTGCCCTGCTGCCGTTGCTGCCGGTGCTGGAGACGGATGGCGCTGCCAGATCCGCGGCGGATCCAACAGCGGATACACCCGCCATGATCGCCCCGGCATAATCTCCACCGGCTGCTTTGCCAGCGGCGTTCACTCCGGAGCTGATCGCCCCAAAAGCGGCGGAGAGATTAGCGCTCTCCTGGGAGAGCTGCACCGGGACTCCCACCTGAGCAGTCTGCCGGATGAGGAAACGTTCTGTATCATCCTGAAATACCGTGAAGGCCTCCATGATGCCCATACCGGTTACCAGGTCAACTTTGATGGTGATCCGGATATGATCAGCATCCTGGATCAGGCTGCCGTCCAGCGGGAAGACTCCAAACGGATTCACCTGCAGCTCAAATCTGCTATACGGCGCATTCTGGACAAATACGCCCTTGCTCGCCATCTGCGGATGATGCGGTATCGTTACGTTAATATCCGGTATGGTATGAGTGAGTGTCTGATTGAGCAGGTTCGTATTTGATACGGATCCGCTCCACCACCCATATGGGATCGTAGAGACCAGCGCACCTAATGGAGACGGCTGGAAAGGTACATAGGTACAGGAGACAATGTAATCAATGGGATTGAAGATGGCGGCGCGGATGGCCGTATCCAGATTGCCCCACTGAAACTGCCCATCATCCACCAGCCTGTTCTGACCAAGGACATATTTCATAAAGTCCTTGAGCGCTCCAGGCGGCATACAGTAATAAGTAACGGATCCTGCCTGGGAAGTGTCCGCCGGTCCGATCACGCCCAGGATGAAACGGTCCGCCTGGCCCCATGGTGATGGCGCGGTGGTGTCTACGGTGGACGCGTGAAAAGTCGGATAGAGATTATCCATGACTCTTCCATCCCAGCGGTTGGCAGCTCTCATGCAGAACATGGAAGTGCTGCCGATCACCTGCCGGAAGGATGCGAGGACATCACAGGAGCAGTCAGCTTCCCAGAATCCCGCGACAAAGGACCAGTTAGAAATGTAGTAATACCTGTTAAAATCCTCCGCGTACAACATATTATATTTTGTCAGGTCGCTCCGGAGCGTCCCGGAAAAGCGGAAAGTAGGGTTTATAATAGAGCAATCGTGTTTGATCTCTCCGCTGATCCTGGATCCTCCGGAAGGTCTCGCGGTGGATTTTGGTTTTTTATTGGCTTTGTAAAGTAAGATATCCATAACCAAAACTCCTAAAAAATGAGGCGAGGCGAAGCGCCCCGCCTCCACAGGTGGATCATCCCGGCCCGGCGGGAGAAAGGGAAGACAAAGCCCCGCCGGTGGAAAGTTTTAAGCGATAGTGAATACGACCGCGTTCTCGGAGAAGTCGTTGTAGTATCTGTCGGTGAAATGCCAGTACAGATTGGAGTAGCCTCCGCGCGGATTCCAGATGGAATCACTCCACTGGTTGACCGTGGTCACGCCTGCCGCTTCTCTGTCCATCAGGACGGCGAAGACATACGGAATGACCTGAGCCGCGCCGGTGGCACTGGCTCCGGTGGCATCCACATAACTCGGAGTGACATTGACCTGCCCGCCGTCCGTGATGCCCTGCCAGAAGTTGACTCTCTCGGTGATATCGATCTTGTTGCTGACCTCATCCGGATGGAAAACGCTGGACAGGACGCTGGCCTCAACGTTATTGATCTCCGGAGAATAGATGAAGAGTCTCTGATCTCTCTTCGGAGTGTGGCGCGCGATGGTCTCACCGAAGTTGTAGTGATAAAGCGCGCTTCTCTCCGTCATCTTGTCGGAGATGGTCTTGATGTAGGCATATGCCCACTTGACGAACGGTTCAAAGTTCGCAGGCTGCTTGACCGTCTCAGCGGTGAGGGAAGTACCCGCGTACTCGTTATACTCCGCAAGCAGATTGATAACATGGGTTCCGGTGGTATCCACGGTGGTCTGATAGATGTTCTTAGCACCGATCAGGTTCGCCAGGGTCATGCGGCTCATTTCTTCATGGGCCTGTTCGATCAGGTCGGACGCGTTCTGCATCACCATGGAAACGAAGGATCCAAACTGGTCCGGACCCTGGAAGGCCGTGTCGAGCTGATCACGGAAGAGGGTGAGAGACTTCTGATACACGTTCTCCCCATAGAAGTTCGTCTGAATGACGGACGGCTTGTTGACCACGAACGGATCAATTGCCTGACCGTCCACCAGCTTCATGCGGTCATCTTCTTCAAAAGGCTTATCCAGCGCGGTGATCTTCCTGACATGGTTTCCCCATCTCATGGAGTCCACATCCAGGCCCCTGAATTTACGGTCATACGGTCTTACCGAAAAGATGGTTCTGCCCAGGACCTGGCTAATTGCGTTAAGCATATTATCATAGCCGGTCTTGAGAACAGTCTGACCAACAGAAACAAAGCTGCTGGTGTCGGTCGCCACCGGAGCGCTCTGGCCGGTAGCCTGCTGCTGGATCTGATTAAGGATCGTAGCCAATTGGTTAAATCCAAGTTCATTTACTGCCATTGTCTTTACCTCCATTCATAGCAAAGTTAAGGATATCTTCAATAGATTCATTCTTCGGCGGCTCGCCTCCGCCGGTGCGGATGTTCGCGGCCTGCACCGATTTGGTGAGCGCCTGCAGCGCCCGCAGGATCTCGTCCGTCCTGTCCGGTGCCTGTTCTGCCGGTGGTGTCTCTTCCTCCGGTTCTTCATATGGTTCCATGGATTTATGGAGGGTGACGATCTCCTCCGCCGTGAAACCTGCTTCTTTGAGTTTCAATACGTCTTCAATACTGATCATGCTTTTACTCCCTTCAGTTTGATCTTCTGTCCCGGATAGATCAGATCCGGATTATCCATTTTATTCTCTTTGGCGACTTTCCGCCAGTCCAGGCCGTATTTCGCGCAGATCCCGGAGAGCGTGTCCCCGGCTTTGACCGTATACGTGACGGTCTTTGTCTTCGGCTTTGCCGGTTCTGCAGCCTTCAGATGGTTAAGCCCAGCGCCCCGGATCACCGCAGGATAGTCATAGTAAGCGATGTTGTGATCCAGGCGGAAGTCCGAACCGGTATCGGAGTATTGCCACATCCCGCAGGAAATCCCCGGAGACTTTACGCCCCACTGGGCAAGCCATAAATCATACTTCTGGGTGATGCTTCCGTAGAGTCTATCTAAATCGGAAGGATTCGCATATATACTTACGTAGTAGCCCTCGGACTCAATAGCATTGAGGAAGGACCTGCACATGATAGTTAAGTTGCTCTTCCCGGTGCTGCCGCCCTGCTTGTAACAGTAGAGGATGGAGTCTCCTTCAAAGTCCAGCGCGATTGGATAGTCAAAATATCCCTCGTACTTCTTCAGGACCTTCAAACAGGCTCTTGCGTTCTCCAGCGCGCCGAGCTGGTCTGCAGCATACAGGAACCAATACCCGCCGATCTTGAGACCTGCAGCCCTGGCCCCTTTAATGTGGGTGTCCGCTTCCTGATCTACCTTCTCACCATATCCCAGGCGGATCATGAGGAAGTCATAACCGGCCTTCTTTATGGCTTTGTAGTCTAAGCCGGTATTCCAGGCGGATACATCTAATCCCTTACTCATCTTTGGATCCTCCAAGTTTGATATAGTCCGTGAGCTGCTGGATCGCGATCTTAAGATCATTGATGATCCCGGTCAATTCCTTTGTTTCCTGCTGGTGCAAAGTGCGCTCCGTGTCCAGGGATTTGAACATCACGATGCAGCATACAATAGGAAAACCGACAGTTGATATAACGTTGATAAGCTCTGTGTATTCCATTTTATTACCTCCCGGGTAATTTATTTCGTGGTGGGTGAGGAGGCATCATGGGTGGATCAGACCCGGGCCCGCTCTTCCGGAGCTAATCTATGGGCAGCCCCCTCACGTCTGAATCATAACATATTATCATGAAAAAATCAAATTTCATTAGATTTTGTCATGGTTTGATCAATTTTAAAAACAGGCCCTGGGAGTAGGCATCCTCAAACCAGAGATGATCCGTAATATACTTTATCCACAGGTCACCCCACTTCAGCCTGAATTGCTCCGGGCTGATCTTCCTTGGAGATCCGGAGGAGTGCAGGGAAGCATAATAATCATGGGATCCTTTGATCTTATATACTACCAGCTCCTGGACCTGGATAACCGGAGTGATCGCCTTGAGCGGGTAAGACTTCACCATGTGGTCATCAAAACCAAAACTGTTGTGGATGGCCATCTCACTGAAATCTGTTTCTCCCACTGCTTTATAGAGCGCGGTTTTGGCTTTGCGATCAGATATTGGAGAGTGCTGCAGGTAGACCAGCGCGATGCCTCGTTTCGGCAGCAGCCGGATCTCTTTGCCAGTCTTCGCCATCTCCGCCAGGTCCTTGATCACGCCCAGCTCTGTTAAGATCGGATTAAAAAGATTGTTGCTGTTGGAGAGAAGGACGGCCCGGACAGGATCCTCACCATTTAATTCTCTGTTTCTGTTGATGGTCTCGTAGGCATTGAAGAAGGCTTCAGCTTCATTCCGGATCTTCGCCACGTGCTTCTCCGGCACGAACTCATCATAGATGATGTATTTGACCTGAGCAGCAGAAAAGCCCCTCACCTTGGAGATGGTGGAGAGCGCCATTGTGTAGCCGATTGGCGTTGGATCCTCGCCTTTATAGATCACTCCATTGTATTTGGTGAGCGGCTTCGTGATGATCTCCTCCCCCGGGATGGCCCTGAACGGTGACATCTCCGGTGAGGTGATAAGATCCGTCTCTCCCTGGGTACGCCGCATTAATATAAAGGGAATGTTTTCTTCCTTTACTTTCTTCAGCGCGCCGTATGTTTTGCCGGTGCCACGCGCGCCGCAAACGATGATAAAAGGATATGGGAGATCCATGAGATAGTCCATGTTCACATAACCATTATCTAAGTATAGCTTTTTCATATTATCCTCCATATAGAAAAGGGAGGCGCTGCCGCCTCCCTCACTTCACTTGGTGATCTCTTCAAAATGCTCCAGGACAAAGTCCTTAAAATCGCTGTCCTCCATATTTTCCACACTCAGCCGGAACATATCCCTGGCGGTCTCAGTGGCCCAGACAGAATAGGCTTTTCCTCCCATCAGCTCCACCATTTTGTCCTCCATACGGTTGAGAAGGTTAATCAGGAATTCATTCTCATTCATCAGATATCCTCCTCGTCCTCGTCCTTGTAGTAGTCCCAGTCAAAGACCGTCACCGTGTAATACGCCTTCTTTTCCTTCTTGTCGTAGACGTTCTCGATCTTCGCCTTCTTCAGGACGATCTGGGTACCGTCTTCCATGCGGCTGGCCTTCTTCGCTTTAGGACCAACGAAGCGCGCCCACCAGCTGGACCACTTTGCATTGCCTTCCTGGTCCTTACCTTCGTAGGTGCTGAGGCTGGCTTTTGCTACCTTGCCAACCATCTCCGGGGAAAATGCTCTTGCTCTTGCTTTCTTGTCGATATCCATCTGTGTTACCTCCTTAAGATATCTTATCTAACTCTTCCTGGACAACACCAGGAAATCTCTTTAGTAAGTCCGCGTACTCCGCTGTTATCCCCAGGGTGTACTCTGACTGGACTAACGCCACATTGGAGGTTAGCTTGATTCCATTATAATACAGATCCTTTGGATTGTCATTATAAACTGCTGCCTGACCTCCTGCTTTTTTAAATGTGAACCCTTCACGCATTGCCGGGAGTCCTCCGGCCTCCTCCAGCTCCTCAGCGCCCAGCTTCTTACCAACACCGGAGATGGTAACGCCCAGCTTGCCGTTTTTCCTGAAGGCGTACTTCTTCGCGCCCATGGTCTTGAACTCCTCATAGATGCCCTCATCCTCAAACACGCCCATGTAATGGGTATTGCCTGCTGGATCCTGAGCATATGCCCCATGTTTGATGGATCTTGCTTTTGCCTCCTCATTGTAGGCGGTGAAATCATGCTCTCCCAGGAACTTGACCGAGTCAGTATCTGCATAAACAAAATCTTCCCCGGCTATTTTGATGCCCTGTTCCAGGTCCCAGCGCGCCCAGGCTGTGATCCATACACCCCACTGGTAAGCAAGGTAAGGGTTTTTAGTGCTGGCTCTTAATTGCTTCTCAAGATCTGCCTCCTCAGATAATAACACCTCGTTGCTCTCTTCGTCAAAGATCAGCTCAGGCCTGATCAGAGCCATAACCATCATGCCATAAACGGCATTGACCATTTCTTTGCTGTGCATATACTCCAGCTCCTCACCGGCCACGCCTTTTAAGCTGGTCTTCTTTTCATAGAGCGCTTTGACCGTGTCGGTGATCTGCCGCGGCAGCCTTCCATATCTGGCCGTCCATGCCTTCAGGATCCGGATCTCCGCGTCATACTCTTCCTTTATTATATTGTAGTCAACATCGGTGACCGCTATGATGAGATGATCAGCGGACAGGACGCGCCCATTATCGAAGTCGCCACCTGTCAGCTCTTTGCACTTATCGCGAGGGAGATATGGGACCGGCCAGAACGGATTCTTAAGAGTGATATCTCTCATCTCCAGGATCATGAGGACGGCTTTGCCCTCCTTCATGGCCTTCTCCACCTTGTCCGGTGTTGGTGCTATGAGCGGTTTAAATGCCGTCATCGGGAAGAAGCGGTTGCAGATCTCGTCCGGATAGCTGGAGGACCTGTCCCAGGAGCGGACCCCGTGCAGGATCTTCCCGGACATGAGCCGGTTGGCATGAGTGTTGCCGCCACGGAAGGCCCAGTGCAGGACCTCATAAAGGATGAGATCCGGCTGGATCGCTTTTAATAAGGGATTGTTCCACCTCCTCATCTTCTCTTTGATGATCCGCCGGACATAGCCGGTGGAGGTGAGCGGGATGGTATAAAGGCTGTCCCTGTCCCGCTCCATCTCTTTGGTGATCGCTGAGACCAGACAGGTCACGTCATTTATACAGTAGGCCTCCTCCTCCGGCGTAAGCTGTGTCCAGGGATATCTCACAATGGAATAGTCCAGATCTCCCTCCAGTTTCTGATATTCTGCTCTCATATCCCGCGCAAATTGGGCAAGGGATTTGTTGGTCTGAAGATATGAGCATCTCAGCTCTATGGATCCCTCATGCATGGTACATTTCAGGATCTTCCTGGTATCCAGCGCGAAGATCTCATCCGTCCTGAACTTATAAACGCCCTTCAGGAACTGGAATTCATAGGAGAGATTATGGTCATAAATCACCAGCCGGTTATCCCCGACAATGGAGGAGAGCTGATCTATGAAGGCAAGCCACTGCTCCCAGGTCCGCCCCAGAACCACATATTCATTATTAAATGACATCTGCCAGTGATACAGGAAGGCATGCGGCTCGCCCTTCACCATGACGGTTGAGGTCTCAATATCGAAGGCGGTGACGCAGTCCCAGATCTTTCTTTTATTCCTCCCGGACGGATTGCCCTGGGGACGCTTTGCCGGTCCGAGACCGGCGAACCAATCAATATCAAAGTCCCTCCAGTCTCTAATTACTTCCATTACTTCAGTTTCCTCCAGGTCTTCTGCGTCAGGACCCTGTCCGGATCCTTAATAAGTCTGTTCAGTCTGCTCTTGCTCTCCATGATCTTGTCAACGGCGATCCCACGCGCTGCAGCATTGGCAAAAACCTGCATCAGGCGTTTATCATCACCGGAGTCGAACCGGTAACGCCCCAGCATGGTTCGCGCCGCGTCCACGGCCTCCATGATCTTTGGGAAGTCTTTTGAGACATCCACGGAGCGCCCATTTACTTTAATATTGGAGAGATTTACCCCGCGCGCCTCCAGCGCTTCGATCACTCTCACGTTCCGGGACTTAAGGCCGGAGATGCTGGAGAGCGGTGATTGATACGCTTCCGCTGCCATGATCAGCGCCTGGCGCGCTTTGCCTACGTTCCCCTGCTTCAGCAGGGCCGATGGTGGTACATTCTTCAGGTATTGATAACCGGCAGGGATCTCCTCAGTGCCTAACCTCTTTTGTGCCAGCCGGTAAGAGTCCAGGACCCTTTTCCGGATCTGGCCGTATTCCTTCACCAGCGCCTCAATAGGCTCTGATTTGAGCTGATAGGTATTATACTCGTCATATGGCCGTGGGAGGCCTTTGCGGGTGAACTTACTCATCCTTCACCTCCCGGATCATGATATATTCAACATTGTTGAAATCTCCGAGATCCTTATCAAAGAGGTAACCGCCCTCAGCCGAATAAGTGTTATAATGTGGAACGCCTTCAGAATCCTTCCACTTGATTATTATCTTCATCATTTTACCACCTCCACCAGGACCGGATCCGCGTTGATTGATGTATAAGAGTAGATCCGGCAGATATAACGTGGGTAGTCCTCCAGGATGATAGCAGCCTTCTGCCGGGCTTTGGAGAGGGACCGTGTAAATGAATGACCAATACGGTAGCCCTCCGGTGACATGATGATAACCTCATAACTCACTTTAACAGCACCTCCTTTATGCAGTCCCAGTGCACGTATACTTCCCGCTTCGCATGAGTCCTCCAGTACTCGAACGGCCCCAGAGGATCCAGCGGTTTCCCGCAGATATCGCAGCAGATGTGCTCCTTCGCGATCTTGGACCGGAGCCGGTCCCGGTTGACCGTTTCAAAGCCCTTCTTCATCTCATCACCCCCAGTGTGGCAGGGAGGCTGAGGAGCGCGAAGGCCCCCAGCACCATGAGCAGTCTAACGATCAGAGTAAAGATTTTCGTTTTCATATTCTACCTCCAATATATCTGAAATGATTTTTTCAATGTCGATAACGTATATCTCATCCTCCGTGCGGATGGAGAGCGTAGAACCAAACATATCATGGGTGACAAACACATCATGCGGGACCCTATCACACGTGACCGCTCCACTTGGTGTGGTGTAGATTCTGTCTATGCTGGTGTGGTATTCTTCATTAAGAATGTTGGATAGAAATCCGTTCTTAGCGTTGTGATTGATCATTACCTTCCCTCCCTTCCGCTCATGCGCTTGTACTCCCTGAGAGCAGCTTCCTGATCATCCTTGATGATGGAGCGGAGCTGATCCGCTCTGGTCTTCTTCCCGGCCATCCTGAGCGCGTCCAGATAGAAGTAGTGCTCATCCTGGATCCGCTCAAAGGCATCCGCGCGGGTGGTCAACCATTCCCCGGCCTCATAGAGTCCCCCGGTGACCTCATCAAATACGTAATAGTACCATTTCTTTACTTCCTGGTTCATCTGTTCCTCCTGTGATTGAAAATAGATATAGGTAGTACCTTAATGATACCACACCGGGACGGTGGCGGACAGAGGCCAGTGAGATCTACTTTGTAATGGTTTAGGGTATGATGCATGACAATGTGTAATGATGTATGGTGCTTTGTATATTGTATACAAGGCAAGTGCA
>Ga0233370_1000049_pt1 | contig 14014 bp, 8 predicted proteins | sample ElkDunMinimDraft_2_FD_180686 | JGI IMG/M metagenome (GOLD analysis project Ga0233370, IMG submission 180686) | Fecal eukaryotic communites from dung pellets of Tule Elk in California, USA - Elk Dung D2 | ecosystem: Host-associated > Mammals > Digestive system > Large intestine > Fecal | place...
CGTAAGGAAGGTATGCCTATCTTTGGTCATACCAAAGCCGCTACTCAAATCGAGTCCAGCAAAGAGTTTGCCAAGATTATCATGGACAAATACAAAGTGCCTACCGCTGGTTATCAATCCTTTAGCGACTATGCCGAGGCATTGGCTTACGTCAAAGCAGGCACTCTCCCTACCGTACTCAAATACGATGGTTTAGCAGCTGGCAAGGGCGTAGTCATCGCTACTACGCTTGAAGAAGCAGATGCAGCTCTCCAAGACATGCTCTGCAACGAGGCGTTTGGTAAAGGCAAAGTGGTGATCGAGGATTATCTAGAAGGTCCAGAATTCTCCTTTATGTGCTTTGTCAACGGCGAGAACGTCTATCCAATGCCGCTATCACAAGACCACAAGCGTGCTTACGACAACGACGAAGGTCCTAACACCGGCGGCATGGGTGCCTACACTCCGCTGCCATTCGTGACCGAAGAAGATGAGGCTTTTGCCCGCAAATATGTCCTTGAAGCTGTTGCCAAAGGTATGTGCGCAGAGGGATTGCCTCTCACAGGTGTGCTCTATGGCGGACTCATGAAGACTGCACAAGGCGTCAAGGTTATCGAGTTCAATGCTCGCTTTGGTGATCCAGAGACCGAAGTGGTTCTTCCACTTCTCGAGTCAGATGCCTATGACGTCTTCTACGGAATCGCGACTGGGCAATTGGCTATTGACGATGGGCAATTGGCATGGAGAAACGAAGCCACCATAGGTGTCGTACTAGCTTCTAAGGGTTACCCTGGCGACTATACGAAAGGTGCTGTGATTGAAGGCGTTGAGCAGTTTGATGGCCCTGTCTTCCATATGGGAACGAAGAACGACAACGGCGTACTCAAGACCAACGGCGGTCGCGTGATGATGTGTATTGCTACAGGCAAGGACATCGCCGAGGCACAAACTAAAGTATATAAGGAGATAGAGAAAATCCATTGCGACAATCTCTTCTACCGCAAAGACATTGCGCATTGGGCACTATAACATTGTTCAACGCGACTGAAGTCGCTGTTCAGCGCTTCGCGTTCAACCTCGTTCAACATAGAAGCACTTTGAACAACATTGAACAATTTTGAACCATATTGAACAATTTTGAACTAAACATATGATAATCGACGGTAAACAAATCTCGCAATCCCTCAAGGATGCGATGAAAATCGAAGTAGATGCATTGGCGGAGCAATATGGTCGCCGCCCTTGCCTCATGGTCATCATTGTAGGTGACAACCCTGCTAGCCGCTCTTACGTACGAGGCAAGATCAAAGCAACCGAGTACTGTGGTTTTGACGGCCACCTTGTGGAACTCCCTGAAGATGTGAGCGAAGCAACACTCCTCGCGGAGATTGACAAACTCAACAACGATCCACTCGTGGACGGTATCCTCGTGCAATTGCCATTGCCAAAACATATCTCTGAGGATAAAGTTATCGCCGCTATCTCTGCCGAGAAAGATGTGGACGGCTTCCATCCAGAGAACGTGGCACGCCTTTGGCTCAACCAACACTGCATCCTCCCATGTACCCCAAAAGGTATCATTGAACTCCTCGATCAAGCGGGCGTAGAGATGGCGGGCAAGAAAGCCGTAGTCATCGGTCGTAGCAATATCGTGGGCAAGCCTGTTGCTAAACTCCTGCTTGACCGCAATGCTACTGTGACTATAGCGCACAGCCGCACCAAGGACTTGGCTGCCGTTTGCCGCGAAGCGGATATCCTCGTAGCTGCCGTAGGTCGTGCGAAGATGGTTACGGCAGAATATGTCAAACCAGGCGCTGCCGTGATTGATGTGGGTATCAACCGCACCGAGGATGGCAAACTTGTGGGCGATGTGGATTACGAAGCAGTATTGCCAGTGGCTGGAGCCATCACACCTGTACCGGGTGGAGTAGGGCCAATGACCATCACCATGCTCATGCGCAACACGATTGAGTGCTTCCTCAATCGTATGAAATAACAATTAATTATATTTTTATGGAATCAGAAGGGTCTGTACCTTTATTATTAGTATATCTATTTCTCGCCTTAGGCGTATCGTTTTTGTGTAGTCTGCTGGAGTCCGTGTTGATGTCCACCACCTTGTCCTATATCAATCTTCGTGAAGAAGAGGGATATAAACTCGCCAAGGTGATGAAGAAGTTCAAGACCGACACCGAGCGTCCGCTGGCAGCTATCCTGTCGCTCAACACCATCGCCAACACCGTAGGTGCTTCTGGCGTGGGTCTGCAAGCCACCTTAATCTTCGGTAGTGCATGGTTTGGTGTGGCAAGTGGCGTCATGACTGTGCTGATATTGGTCTTCTCAGAGATTATTCCGAAAACCATTGGTACAACCTATTGGAAACGCCTCATGGGCTTTGCTGCCTCGGTGATTAGTGTGCTCGTGTGGGTACTGTATCCAGTGGTGAAGATCATCGAGTTTATCACCCGCCTTTTCCCCGAACCCGATGAAGCGGCTGTCAGCCGTGAGGAAGTGATCGCCATGGCGAATGTCGGCGAAGAAGAGGGCGTGATCGAGGAAGACGAGAACAAGATCATCCGCAATGTCATGCGTCTTAACGAGGTCAAAGCTTACGAGATTATGACCCCTCGCGTAGTAGCGGCTATCGCTTCGGAGAAGATGACCCTGCGCGAATACTACGACAGCGACGCCTACGACCATTTCTCTCGCATCCCTGTCTATGCTGATTCGCCTGAATTCATCACGGGCTATGTCCTCCGTGGTGATGCTTTGGAGGAACTCACTGAGGATCAGTTCCAAAAGACCCTTGGCGAGATCAAACGCTCGCTGCTTTATTTCAACGAGGAGATGAATGTCAGCGATATCTTTGATGCCATGCTCAAGGAGAAATCGCAGATTGGTGTCGTGATTGACGAGTATGGTTGCTTGCAAGGTATCATCACCTTTGAGGATGTGATTGAAACGATCTTCGGTCTGGAGATTATCGACGAAATGGATGTCGTGACCGACATGCAGCAATACGCTCGTGAGCGCTGGCAACTCCGTCAAAAACGCTTCAAACCTGTGGTCATGCGCAGCACACCAGAAGGCGAAAGCGCAGATACTCCAGCAGATTCACAACCTGAATACTAATTCAATAGAGTGTAGAACCTTATGTTCTGCACTCTTTTTTTTGTAAAAAAGAAATAACACTTGTGTATATTCGAAAAAATTAGTAACTTTGCACGCTAATTATGATTTTTAACTCTAAATACAATATATTGTGAAAACTAACTACTTGAAAAGCAGACATATTGGTCTGACAGAGCAAGACCAACAGCAGATGTTGGAAGTAATCGGAGTGAAGAGCGTGGATGAACTCATCGCACAAACCATGCCAGCGGATATCCTTATGGATGAGCCGCTTGACCTCGACGAGCCACTCACCGAACAAGAACATCTCTCTACCATGCACCAAATGGCAGCGAAGAACCAACTCTATCGCTCCTACATCGGTCGTGGATGGTACGGAAGCATCACTCCTGCGGTTATTCAACGCAATATATTAGAAAATCCTGTTTGGTACACCTCTTACACTCCTTACCAAGCAGAAATTAGTCAAGGTCGCCTCGAGGCACTGTTTGTATATCAAACCATGATCAGCGACCTCACCGGTCTGCCTCTTGCTAACTGTTCGCTTCTTGACGAAGCTACTGCTGCTGCCGAAGCAGTGACCATGATGCGCAACCTGCGCAGCCGTGATATGGTGAAAGCAGGGGTGAAAAAAGTCCTCGTAGACAAAAAGATTTTTGAGAATACCTTATATGTTATGCGCACGCGCGCGAAGGGACAAGACATCGACCTCGTGATGGTGGATTATGCGCAAGTCACTCCAGACTGGCTCGCTGCCAATGGTCCTTTCTTCGGCGCTATCGTGCAATGGCCTAATGCTGAAGGTGCCATCGAAGACTACACCGCTTTCATTGACGACTGCCATGCGGCAGGCATGAAAGTGACCGTGATTGCTGACCTCATGGCTTTGGCGCTTCTCAAACCACTCAACGCAGACATCATGTGCGGTACAGCACAACGCATGGGCTTGCCTCTCGGTTATGGTGGTCCTACTGCTGGTTACATGGCTACCCGCGAGGAATACAAACGTGACATGCCAGGTCGTATCATCGGTCTAAGCAAAGATACACACGATAAACCTGCTTTCCGCTTGGCTCTCCAAACACGCGAGCAACATATCAAACGCGAGAAAGCGACTTCCAATATCTGTACAGCCGAAGCTCTATCTGCCATCATGGTAGGTATGTATGGCGTGTACCACGGTGCCGAAGGTATTCGTGAGATCGCCGAAGGTATTCACGGCAAAGCAGCATACCTCAGCGAGATGCTCCAAGCCTACGGATACGAGCAAGAGAATACCGAATTCTTTGATACACTGAAGATTATCCCTGTTGAGACTACCGTTGAGCGCATTCGCCAAGAGGCAGAAGAGCGTGGCATCAACCTCTACTACGACGCAGAGGGTTGGGTAGGGCTCTCACTCGATGAGACCGTCACCGTGGACGATATGAACGACATCATTGACCTCTTTGCTGCTGCCAGTGATAACCTCGCTCAATACGAAGATAGCGACGAGGCATTCAACGGATTATGGGCAATCTCCGAGGAGAATGTACGCGAAGTGGACTACTTGCAAGAGGAGGTCTTTGTTCGCTATCATACCGAGACCGAAATGATGCGTTATCTCAAACGCCTAGAGCGCAAAGACATCTCTCTCACCCACAGCATGATTCCTCTTGGTTCATGTACCATGAAGCTCAATCCTGCTGCAGCTATGATCCCTGTTACTTATCCTGGCTTCATGGGCGTTCACCCATTAGCACCAGTAGAGCAAGTGGCTGGTTATCAAGAGGTACTCGAAGAACTTGAGCAACAGCTTGCTACTATCACGGGCTTTGCAGCTTGCAACCTTCAACCTACTTCTGGTGCAGCAGGCGAGTATGCAGGTCTTGTGACTATCCGTGAGTATCTCCACCAACAGGGTCAAGACCATCGCAATATCCTCCTTATCCCTGCGTCTGCTCACGGCACCAACCCTGCCTCTTGCGCACAAGCGGGTATGATTCCTGTCGTAGTGAAATGCGACGAGAACGGTAACACCGACCTCGCTGACTGGCGTGAGAAAGCAGAGCAAAATCGTGACAACCTTGCTGGTTGTATGATCACATACCCATCTACCCACGGTATTTTCGAGATGGCGATCCGCGAGATGTGCCAAATCGTACACGACTGCGGTGGACAAGTATATATGGATGGTGCAAACATGAACGCACAGATTGGTTACACCAACCCTGGTATCATCGGTGCCGATGTATGCCACCTCAATCTGCACAAGTCCTTCGCCAGCCCTCACGGCGGTGGTGGTCCTGGTGTAGGAGCTATCTGCTGTGCGGAGCACTTGGTTGGTGCTATGCCACAAGCAGAGAACAACCGTGTATCTAGTGCACTCTATGGCAATGCTAACATGGCACTCATCTCTTACGGCTACATCCGCATGATGGGTGAAGATGGATTGCGTGAGTCCACAGCAGCGGCTATCCTCTCTGCCAACTATATGGCAGCTAAACTTAAAGACGCATACGGCATCGTTTACACAGGTGTGACAGGTAGAGTAGGTCACGAGCTCATTCTTGACTGCCGTCAGTTCCACTCCATTGGTATTACCGAGTCCGATATCGCTAAACGATTGATGGACTTTGGCTACCACGCACCAACCCTCTCTTTCCCAGTACACGGAACCCTCATGATTGAGCCTACAGAGAGTGAATCACTCTGCGAAGTAGATAAGTTTGTTGATGCGCTACTAACCATTCGCAAAGAGATTGCCGAAGTAGAAAATGGCGAAGTAGATGCTAAAGAAAATGTGCTTGTCAACTCGCCACACGCTGAATATGAGGTAGTTGCAGATGAGTGGAGTCATCCATACAGCCGCGAGAAAGCTGCATATCCAGCCGCTTGGGTACGTGAAAACAAGTTCTGGCTTCCTGTTTGCCGTGTGGACAACGGTTGGGGCGACAGAAACCTCGTTGCACGATTCGAAAAAGTATAATTACTAATAATAGGTCTAACATCTAATAGCGCCAGCGGTCTAACAGCCGCAGGCGATCTAACATCTTAGTTTTTATGTCCAAAGGAAAACTTCGTGAACAACTCAAGGGCTACCAGCGCATGAAACCACTGATAGCTATCAAAGAATACATAATGATTATTCTTTGTACCATTCCATATGCAATAGCGGTCAACTGGATTCTCGTTCCACATACCATCGTTGGTGGTGGATTGACTGGTCTTTGTGAGATCATATATTTTGCTACAGATACTTTTGTTCCCATTTGGTTAAGTTCGTTTGTTTGCAACTTGGCACTCTTGATTGCAGCGTTCTTTACCGTCGGATGGCGTTATTGCCTACGTACCTTATGGGGCGTACTTTGGTACACGATATGGCTCAAGGTGATTGATATACCTGCAGAACCAGTGATTACCGATCCGTTTATGGCAGTCATCCTCGGTGGTCTCTTTATGGGTTCTTTCTTGGGTATCGTATTCCTCAATAACGGTAGTACGGGTGGAGTGGACATTGTGGCGATGATTGTCAATAAGTACCGCCATTTGCCTATGGGACGCGTACTGATGGCATGTGATATTGTTGTGATCCTATGTGCATATTTCTTGCCAGAAATCAAGGAACTTCCTTTTGGACGTGGACTTGAAAAGATTCTATTTGGTCTATGCTACACCTTTATGGCTGGTACAGCGGTGGATTGGGTACTCAATCGTACTCGCCAATCAGTACAGTTCTTTATCTTTAGTGAGAAATACGACGAGATTGCCGAAGCGATTATGACACAAGTACCTCGTGGTGTAACTTTCTTGGATGCACAAGGTGGATACTCTAAATCACCTACCAAGGTCATCACCACCGTAGCTCGTCAATACGAGTCTTCCACTATCTTCCGTCTAGTACACGCTATTGATCCACATGCATTCGTGAGCCAAAGTCAAGTGCGCGGAGTCTTCGGACAAGGATTCGAATCAATCAAAGAAAAAGCATAATCCTACAATACGATGCTAAACAATACTACTACACCACGTGACACGATTCTACGCCATTCCATGGTGAAGACTATCCGTGAGTACCTCATGATTGTACTCGCTCTCTTTCCATTTGCCCTGATGGTCAATTGGATCTTCGTACCACAAAATGTGGTGGGTGCTGGCTTGACAGGTATTTGTTCCATCATCTACTATGCCACCCAAGGTTTTTTTACCGATCTTTTTCCTGAATATGGAGGTTCAATTCCTTTATGGCTTAGTTCACTAACAATCAACACAATACTTCTTATCATTGCGGCACTAACTGTAGGTTGGAAATTTTGTGTACGCACACTCGTTGGTGCATTAGCCCTTGCTTTCTGGTATCGTGTTATACCTATGCGCTCTGAACCGCTCATCAATGATCCTGTTACGGCATGTATCGTAGGTGGTGTTATCTTTGGTATGAGTTTAGGCATTGTTATGCTCAACAATGGCTCATCGGGTGGTACAGATATTGTGGCGATGATTGTCAACAACTACAAGGATGTATCCCTTGGCAAAGTAATGGTCATATGTGATGCTGTCATCATAGCCAGCAGTTATTTCCTGCCTATTCCTGAGCAATTCTATGTAGAAGGAATGGATATCGTAGACTTCAAGATCAAACGTATTCTCTACGGTCTATGTATGACCGTCAGTTATACGGCTGCCCTCGATTGGATCATGTCTCGTATGCGTCAGTCGGTGCAGTTCTTCATCTTTTCTGCCAAATATGCAGAGATAGCAACTGCTATCAACCAAACTGTACATCGTGGTGTAACCGTCTTGGATGGAACAGGGTGGTATAGCCAATCGCCTATGCGTGTGGTCACAGTTCTTGCACGCAAACAAGAGAGCCAAATGATCTTCCACATCATCAAATCCATTGACCCTAACGCTTTTGTTAGCCAAGCTAATGTAAGTGGAGTATTTGGTCAGGGATTTGATACAATCAAAAATAAGTAATCTACTATCTCTATTCCAGCCGGATTAGTCACCTATTCTAGCTTTTCATTTACCGAACCCTTACCGAACCTTTACCGAAGGTTCGGTATTCTTTTTGTATACCTTTTGTATACACTTTGTATACCTATACTATATCTTTATAAAGGAGGTCTATTTTAATCTCTATAAAAAATAACTCTCCACATAATTATACTATCTATCAAGTACCAGTTTTTTCTCTTATGCTGAGAATCGCATATTCTGAACAATTACCCAGCTTGCACAAAAATATTCAATTCTCGTGAATGTGCTTATCATCTAGACAATGAATGTATTGTACACCGATCTTCATACTCTAATCGGATATACATAGGGTAGGGACTACTAAGTTTATAAACAATTCATCTTTGTGAAAATCTAAATTTATACCACACATAACATCTATTTCCCAGTACATAATTCACATAATAAAATTACGTTTTTACACAATTATAATATCACCTCCATGCTGGGATCATATACAACAAACGCCCGGGTTTACTGCTACTAGTATTTATTATAAATATGCTAAAAACCAATGGAATACGAAAATATTCCAAAGTACTAGTTTAAGTATCTATGGCTAATAATGAAAATTCAAGAAAATAAGTTGCGATATATGTGTAAAAACAATGTAATATGCTAATAATCAATATAAATATTGTAAAAACATAAAGTAATAGATAGCATTAAAGAAGCTAATAAGCAGCAGATATATTTTATAATCTCACTTTTGTGAATCAAACTGAAATTCACAAGAGTGAATACACTGTAATTCCGCAAAGTGAATTAGTGTATTTGCATATGTGAAATATTTTTTGTACCTTTGCAAACGAAATTTGAACGACAGATTGGTCATTCTGAAAACGATAATACTAACTTTGTTGAGAATCGCGTAAAATGGACGAACGTGAACGATTGATCGAAATAATGAAATCTCAGGGACTTAATGCAAAGCAGCTTTCTGAGCGTATACATGTTAGTGCTGGCACCATATCCAATATTATGGGCGGTAGAAATAAGCCTAGTTTGGAGTTCTTGCAGAGTGTGGCTGAGCAATTTCCAAATCTAAGTCATTCATGGTTGTTCTTGGGACAAGGAGATATGTGGCAACCTGGTCATGAACCTGTTAATGAGCCTACTAATCCAGATCTTTTCTCTCAAATCGAAGAAAAGCCAGTAGTAGCACCACAGAAATCTACTACCAACAACCAGCCCCAGGTGCATTGCCCATCACCAATAGCCAATATCCCCTCTTCCACTCGTACTGTCCAAAAGATTATGATTTTCTATTCTGATGGTACATTCGAAGAGAGGTAGAATGAATATTTGTCTGCCGACGGCATCCTAAAAGTGAAGAATTTCTACGTAATCCCTAAGTCTGCCGAGGGTATCCTTACAAATAAAAAGAACGATCTGCTTGCTTGAGTAAACTCAGACAGACAAATCGTCCTTTTCTTTTTGCGGAAAGTGGGGGATTCGAACCCTCGATACGCTTACGCGTATACCGCATTTCGAGTGCGGCTCTTTCGACCACTCAGACAACTTTCCTTTTAATTCGACTGCAAAGATACTGCTTTTTTCTTAAATAACCAAATAATACCTATTATTTTTTGAAATTTTACTTCACTTCATCACTTTCTAATAACGAACGAAGTGAGTGTTCTAACAGCATTGCAGTCCCCTATTATACCTCTACCTCTTCTCCTTTGGCAGGAATCATAATTCCTCTGAAGCCTGCTTCATAGAGATGGTCTTTCATTGCCTCTTGCGATTGGCTCTCGCCGTGAACAATAAACACTTTTCGTACTTGTTTAACATCCTGACAGCCAGTAAAATATTGTATCATCTCTCGATAATCACCATGTCCAGAGAACCCCTCTATCTTAGTCACTTGAGCTCGAATGCGGTGGTCATAACCAAAGATACTTACGTAGCGTAAGTCAGGATTTTGTATGCGGGCGCCCAACGAAGTAGGCGTACAATACCCCACAATCAGTATCGTTGTGCTGGGGTCATCAATATGATTCGACACGTGGTGCTTGATACGACCTGCCTCCAACATACCCGACGAAGAGATAATGATACAAGGTTGCTCGCTTCTATTCAGTGCTTTCGATTGCTGTACATCGGTGATATAGCGTAAAGTATTAAAACCAAACGGATCATCATCAAAGCGCATGGTATCTCTCACTTCCTCATTGAGTGTATCAGCATGGCGACGGAATATCTCAGTGGCATTGGCAGATAGTGGGGAATCTACATATACGGGCACACGCTCTAGTCGTCCGTCGTTATATAGTTGGTTGAGCACGTATACTATTTCCTGTGTTCTTCCCACGGAAAAAGACGGTATCAATAGTTTGCCTTTCTTGTACATACATGTCTCTTCCACTACGCCTAACAATTGCTCTTCTGATACCAACTCATCATCGTGCAATCGATCGCCATACGTGGACTCACATATCAGATAATCGCATTGTGGAAAAGATTGCGGTGTGCTCAGTATATGGCTATGCAAACGTCCTACATCTCCTGTGTAAGCGATGCGCTTTATAGCTCCGTTCTCTTTGATTTCCAAGCTGATTACTGCCGAACCCAACATATGTCCTGAGTTGGTAAACTGTACCTGTATCTCCTCATCAATGCGATAGGGTGTGTCATACTCCACGGTGCGGAATAGTTTCATCACCTGCTGGGCATGATTCATATCAAACAATGGTTTAATCTTGGGTTTATGTTGGCGATCCATCTTCTTGTTATACCAGCGCACATCCTGCTCTTGGATAAAAGCCGTATCTTGCAGCATCAATTGGCACAAGTCGCGCGTAGCGGCTGTACAATAGATCTTTCCACGAAATCCGAGACTATATATATAAGGTATAAGTCCTGAATGATCAATATGTGCATGCGAAAGCAATAGGTAGTGTATATCTTTTGGATCGAATCCCAGTTCGCGGTTGGCTTTATCGGTTTCCATACCTTTACCTTGATACATACCGCAGTCCAACAAGATCGTCTTTCCTGATTCGGTTGTAATCAAATGTTTACTGCCAGTTACCTCCTGTGCAGCGCCTAAGAATTGTATTTTCATGGTATTGGGTTTTAAATCGTTCGCAAAGATACAAAGAAAAATTCAAATATCAAAGTTTTTGATGATTTTCTTGCTCTATTCAATAAAAAGTTGTACCTTTGCGACTCCAACAAAAACCATACCATATGACAACTTCACTCCCTACAGTAGCACTTGTCTACGACTTCGACGGCACATTAGCGCCAGGTAATATGCAAGAGTTTGGACTCCTGCAAGCTTTAGGCTACGATACACCTGCTGATTTTTGGAATCTTTGTGACCAAATAGCTAAGACCAACGATGCAGGAGGCATTGCGGTAGTGATGTATGCCATTCAAGCCGAAGCAGAGCGAGCGGGCATTCATTGTTCACGCGAATTTCTGCGCAGTTATGGTAGCCAAGTCCTATTCTTTCGAGGAGTAGAACAGTGGTTCTCTCTCATCAACGAATATGCTGCACAAATAGGCATAGAGGTCAAGCACTATATCAATAGTTCTGGCATTAAGGAGATGATTGAGGGATGTGCCATTGCTCATCAGTTCGAGCAGATTTATGCGTGTACCTACCTCTATGACAGCAATGGTGATGCTTGTTGGCCATCAGTGGTGGTCGATTATACCAAGAAGACGCAGTTCCTCTTCAAAATCAATAAGGGCATCCGCGAAGTGAGTGACCGCGTGCGTATCAACGAGTTTGTGCCTTCTGATCAGCGTCCCGTGCCATTCGAGCGAATGATTTATTTTGGCGATGGCGAGACAGATGTGCCATGTATGCGCACCATCAAAGCGAATGGCGGACATAGTTTTGCAGTGTATGGTAACGAGAAAAAGCGTACGCTTGCACAACAATTATTGTCTGAGGGGCGCGTTAACTTCGCTTGTCCTGCTGATTATACGGAAGATGGTCAGATGATGGAGATTGTCAAACGTATCTTAGACAAGATCAAAGCCGATTACACCCTTTCGCAGCATCAATCTGTCAATCGCGACACGCTAAACATGTACTCTGCTTTAGGAGATACCATGGAGTAATGTGATTATTTCTCTCCTGTCAGGATTTTATTCAGCAAGGTCAGTGCACCAGAGATGGTCTTCACTTGCTGTACTGTAGCATAACGGCGACCTGTGGGTTTGCCTTTGCGGTCTTTGTCTTCTACCAATCGACAGCGTTGGGGACGGGTCATAACAAACTCTACTACCTTGCAAAACATCTCTGATTGCCAGTATTTATCGCTCTTGGTAGTAAAATATAAACTCAAGCGCTCTTGCTTGAGTATCACTTTCTCTATACCCAATCGACAGCATAACCAACGCAGGCGAACTACGTTGAGCAGTTGTTCTGCCTCCTCAGGTAATTTGCCAAATCGGTCAATCAATCGCTTTTGATAGGCGAGAAGTGCTTCTTCATCACTTAAAGAGTCTAATTCGCGGTACAAACTGATTCTCTCCGATATATTTTCGATATAAGTCGGTGGAAATCCGATGGTTAGGTCACTCTCCAGTAGGCAGTCATTGCACCAGTATTTATTTCTACTAGGCGATGAGGCAAAGAGGCTATCAGGCGATGAGGCTAGGGAAAGCTCCTCTCGAATTTCTTCTACGGCTTCATTCAAGATGCGCTGGTAGGTGTCATATCCTAAGTCGGCAATAAAACCACTTTGCTCCGAGCCCAACATATTGCCCGCACCGCGGATATCTAAGTCTTGCATCGCCAATTGAAAACCTGCACCCAATTCGGCAAAGGTGGTCAAAGCATCCAAACGACGGCGTGCATCGCTCGTTAGCAGCTCTCTGTCTGGAGTCACCAAATAGCAATATGCCTTGCGATTTGATCGACCTACGCGACCACGCAGCTGATGTAGGTCGGATAAACCATAGTTTTGTGCCGAGTGAATGATAATCGTATTCACATTGGCGATATCCACGCCCGATTCGATGATGGTGGTAGATATCAGGATGTCGTAATCATAGTTGATAAATGCCTCCAATGCCTCTTCCATCTCGCCAGGTGGCATTTGTCCGTGGGCAATGATACAGCGCGCTTCGGGTACCAAACGGCGGATTCTATCCTCTATACGTGGCAACATCTCAATGCGATTGCAGACCACATATATTTGTCCGTTACGCTGCATCTCCAGTTGAATTGCCTCCTTCATGATATCCTCATCGTCCAGCGTAATCATCTCTGTCTGAACGGGATAGCGATTAGGTGGAGGAGTATTTATCACGCTCAAATCGCGTGCGCCTAATAGCGAGAACTGCAAGGTACGTGGGATGGGGGTAGCGGTTAGTGTCAGCACATCTACGTTGGTGCGCAAAGCTTTGAGTTTCTCTTTTACTGCCACGCCAAACTTTTGCTCTTCGTCGATGATGAGCAAACCCAGATCTTTCCAAACTACCTGTTTACCAACGAGTTTGTGCGTGCCAATCAGTATATCTATCTTGCCTGCCTTGAGATCCTCTAATAGTTCTTTGAGTTGTTTGCCTGTCTTGGTGCGGCTAACATACTCTACACGTACGGGGAAATCGCGGAAACGCTCTTTGAAGGTATTGTAGTGCTGCAATGCCAATACGGTAGTAGGTACCAATACGGCTACTTGCTTGCCGTCTGTAGCAGCTTTGAAGGCCGCACGCATGGCCACTTCCGTCTTACCAAAGCCCACGTCTCCACATACAAGGCGATCCATTGGCATGGCGCTTTCCATGTCGTGCTTGATGTCCAAGGTTGCTTTCGCTTGATCGGGTGTATCTTCGTAGAGGAACGATGCCTCCAACTCATGCTGCATATAGCCATCGGGAGTATAGGCGAATCCTTTCTGTTGTTTGCGGGTAGCATAGAGTTGGATCAAGTCGC
>Ga0233370_1000050_pt1 | contig 13911 bp, 12 predicted proteins | sample ElkDunMinimDraft_2_FD_180686 | JGI IMG/M metagenome (GOLD analysis project Ga0233370, IMG submission 180686) | Fecal eukaryotic communites from dung pellets of Tule Elk in California, USA - Elk Dung D2 | ecosystem: Host-associated > Mammals > Digestive system > Large intestine > Fecal | place...
CGTTCAACTTCACCAACTCCTCGTTGGTGGCACGCAGCAGGTCTTCTGACTTATCGCTCCTTTTGTTCAGCCTTCCCAGCTTTGACAATTGACAGTTGATAGTTGACAATTGACAGTCAGCCAGTGACTTATAAGAATTTGAACATCGGATTGCGAATCACAGCAGCGGGACTGTGCAGGACTCTCACCTGCTTCCCTTACACTGAATGCGGTGCAAAGGTACTGCTTATTTTTGATATATGCAAGTTTTTTTTATGATTTTTTTTGTACCAAGTGCAGAACGGAAGTCTTAAAGTATTAGAAAATATTACCTCATTAAGAAGATGATTTCATTTTTCCGACATGTGCAAACAAATCTACCATAACTCTATCCATTGCATTCGAAAGAGATCAATTTATGTTTTTGTTTTAAGGCTAATTTTTCGACAAAGGAGATAAACATGCTCACTCGCCAAAGCCTACAAACAATCTACCAGCGTAGAATAATATACTCGTTCTTCTTTTTTCTCCCCAATACGGTGTTCGCTCCGGCTTTATTTTATCAAGATTATTCGAACAAGAATCAGCGAATCATGTGTAGAATAGATGAAATGTACATATTTGAGAAGTTGCCTATTAGGTAACTTCTCTTTTTTTTCTAGGATTTCTCCCCAATTTACAAGGATTACTGCGCTTCGCTTTTTCATAGGTTTTTGAAGCAAAATCTCGCATTTCTTTTTGCAAGGAGAAGGGGAACTCTTTCTTGCCTTCGGTGGAGCAGGCTACACATTGAGGAGCTACCAGTTTGGTACCTCCTCTCTTTTTTGCATATTCTCTTTTTGTTGAGAGGAATTCTTGAATTACTCTTGAGTGTTGTTGTCCCAATCTTTGTGGACACCATCCTCAGTTATCTCCTGCGCCATTGAGCGTTCTCTTGAGCGTCCGCTCCGAGCTTCGGCAGCCTCTTGTTTGTGGGTATTGCATTTATCCACAGCAGCCTCACCCTTTTCAATTCTCCTCTCACCATATCGGCAAATTGATTTGCCTCCCTCGCAATGCCCTTGCAGTGTGATATGGTTCGAGGAGTTCTTGATGGGTTCGTATAAGGTAGTTCTATGTCCTCGTAGCGGTGAGGGCTACTTCGGACTCGCGCGGCGTACTTACTCCTTGCAATGTCTCCCAGACATTGCTGCGGTACGCCTTAATCGCTTCACATTTCGCTTCAGTGGCTAAGCAATACCCTGAGGAGGCAGCCGAGCTCTTCGCTGCCGCTCAAGAGAACGCTCAATGGCGCTACCGCTCATACTTACGTATGCTCAGCACCAACTGGACCAACGAGGAATAATTCCTTATATATAATAGAAAGAGCCATCCATTTGGGTGGCTCTTTCTGTTTTCAAAATGTTCCTGCGGACTTCACGAAGCAAGACGCCGTGAAGCAAGCCCAAGTCCTTGGGATTAACATCAAGACGTTGGACTACTGGTTGACCAAATTCGTCAATAGTGGTGATTTACAACGAATTATGACCGGAAAGTACCAAAAAGCGAATGTGATGATAGCATAATAGAATTTTTAGAATCTTTAGAATTCTTAGAATTTCTTCGTAATTAGTTTTTCTAAATTTTCTAAGTTTTCTAAAGATTCTAATCCATTGTTTAATCCATTGTTTAACCCATACCCCCCCTAAAAATATGATTGCAGAATTAAATTATCCTATTGAAACCCTTCGTGGAAATTTGACCAAAAATCTCTATGCTCGTGTGCAGTATGGCAAAACTGTGATTCAACGCCGCCCAAAACGTGACAAGCCACCTACTGAGGCACAAAAACGAGCCCGAGAGGCCTTCGCTAAAACGTACGCAGGAAAGCATTAACTGCTATAAATATTGTTTGGGTTGCTAGCGATGTATCGCTCTTTCAACCCAAACAATATATCCAAGAATTGTCATTAATTGACAATCTAATTGACGCTCATTGTCGTTAACAACTCCCTTGTATTTCCCGTTACCACTCCGATACCACTTGCCGAGGACAAGCCGAGGTTACTTCATCTCCAAACACATGAAAGGCGGGTCATAATCCCGCCTTCCCTCTCGCCTTTAACCTGTAGCCTATAACCTGTAGCGCCTTCGGCGCGTCCTCTAACTGAAAACATCTTTGTCTTGCCCACCAATGCAGCGTGCTGCATTCTTTTGGGCAGACAAAGATTTTTCCTTGAATTGTCGATAATTGACAATCAAATTGACAATAATTGTCTTATAAATATCCTCGATTTTTATTTATTTTTGTAGCGCAGCGTATTTTTGTTTCTAAAAGATTTGTCCTGCTGGCGGAATACATGCCGCCTATCCTCACCTTTAACCTCTTAACCTGCAGCGCCTTCGGCGCCATCCTCTAAACTAAAAATGGCGAAAAATCGCCATTTTCTTGCATATCTCCAAAAAATTCCGTAACTTTGCGGCCTAAATTTTGAAGAAAACAAACTTGTATGAAAAATATCGCCTTTATAGTCAATCCTATCTCTGGCACCAAGGCCAAGAATCGCGTAGCTAAGTTGATTCGCGAATTGCTAGACACACGCCAGTTTGCGCCTACGGTAGTTGCTACCGAATATGCAGGACATGCCACCCAGTTGGCACAGCACTTTGCCATGGAGGATTACTACGCCGTAGTGGCCGTAGGTGGCGATGGTACGGTAAACGAGGTAGCCAGCGGCTTAATGGGTACCAATACCGCCTTGGGTATCATCCCCAATGGTAGCGGCAATGGTTTCGCACGCCATTTGGACATCTCTACACGTATGAATCGCGCCATTGAGATGCTCAATAGCAGCGAAGTGATCAACGTGGACTATGGATTGGTGAATGATATTCCATTCTTCTCCACTTTTGGCGTAGGTTTCGATGCAGTAGTAGCACACGATTTTGCAGATAGTAGTCGTGGCCTCAAAGGGTATGTACAGAGCATCTTCAAAGATCTCTTCCAATACAAGCCAGAGACCTATCACCTCGAAGGGGAAGGTATAGACTTGACTACAACCGCCTTTCTCATCAACTTTGCCAATGCAGGTCAATGGGGATACGATGCCTATATCGCTCCTAAAGCCAGCGTGCAAGATGGCTGGTTGGACGTAGCAGTTGTCACAGAGTTCCCTATGACGGCAGCGGCTGGTTTGGCACTCAGTCTCTTCACCAAAGATATTGACGAAAACTTGTATATGAACACCATCCGTGCCAAAGAATTGACTCTTACTCGCACCAGCGCAGGAGCAGCACATATTGATGGTACACCTACTACGATGCCCGACAAATTGCATATCCAGATCGTAGAAGATGGACTCAAAGTATTGGTAAAGAAGCGCTATTAATCATGATAAAAAATGTGATATTCGATTTTGGTTGCGTGTTGCTCCATTGGAGCCAACATAACCTGTACGACCCATATTTTGGTAGTTCCGAGAAGACCGATTGGTTTGTGGATCATATATGTACATGGGAATGGAACAACCAGACGGATATCGGCAAGACCTTTGCAGAATCGATAGCCGAAAAAGTGGCGGAGTTTCCGGAATGGGAAAAAGAAATACGCATGTATTGGGATAGATGGGAGGATATGCTCGGCGGAGAAGTGGAAGGTATGGAGGAGTGGATCACCCAATTGAAAGCCGAGGGATATCGTTTGTACGGGCTCAGCAACTGGTCGTCTGAGACATTTCCGCTGGTCAAAGATAAGTACCCCGTATTTCAGATGCTAGACGGAATCGTGCTTTCTGGCGAAGAACGGATTGGAAAGCCTGACCTGCGCATCTACCAAATATTATTGGACAGATACACCTTACAACCCGAAGAGAGCGTCTTCATCGATGACCGACTTAGCAATATCGAAGCGGGACAACAACTAGGCATTCACGGCATCCTATTTGCCAATGCTCAACAAGCAAAACAAGCATTTAATCAACTACAACAAGAGATACTATGACCATCAAAATCATCAACAAAAGCAATAATCCGCTGCCTCGTTACGAAAGCGAACAGGCTGCTGGCATGGATATCCGCTGCCACCTGACAGAGGCAGTAACCCTGCAACCTCTGGAGCGCAAACTCCTGCCAACGGGATTATATATTGAACTACCCGTAGGGTATGAGGCACAGATTCGTCCTCGCAGCGGCTTGGCACTCAAGCGCGGATTAACTGTACTCAACACTCCAGGCACCATCGATGCTGACTACCGCGGAGAGATTGGCGTGATACTTATCAACCTCAGCCAAGAGCCACAAACCATTGAGCCCGGCGAGCGCATATGCCAAATGGTGATTGCAAGACACGAACAACCCGCATTGGTCGAAGTAGAAGTACTGGGTGAAACCGAACGCGGAGCTGGCGGGTTTGGACATAGCGGAGTGAAATAATGTACCATTGAATAAGTTACTATCTTGAAAATACGAACCTACATATTGCTCATCATCTACGTTCTGATTTTTGGGGCTACTCAAAGTGCTCTACTGGCTAATCCAGCCAGCAAAGTGACGCTCAGCATGGAGGAAGAACAACAATTCCTCTACTACTTCTACGAAGCACAACGCCTCATTCAGGACAAACAGATTGAGCCCGCATGGGAATTGGTGCAGTTTTGCTACGCGCTCAATCCCAGCGACGCTACCATCAATAATTACATGGGCGTATTCCTCGATGCCTTTGACCGACAAGCGGAAGCAATTCCTTACTTTCAACGCGCTTTCGAGTTGCAACCCAATGAGTATTGGTATCAATATTGCTTGTATCTGCTCCAAAGCAAAGACAAAAAGCAAGAGAAATTAGCTATCCGCCATTTGGAGCAAGTGGCAAAAAGCAATCCTAAAGACGAGAACGTCCACACTATGTTGCAAAAGGCATATATCCATATGGGGGATTACAAAGCTGCCTTGCAACTGCAAAACCAATTGGACACCATCATGGGCTACAACGCGATGAGCGCCATGCAACGCTATCGCCTCAATGCTATGATGAAAAACAACAAACAAGCCATCTACGAGGTAGAACGCTATTTAGAGGAAGACCCTGACAATATGCAGTTTCAGGTATTCCGTGCTCAGCTCTACGAGGAGACACAACAACCACCCGCCAAGATGGCAGTAGCATACGAGGCATTATTGCGATTTGAACCACGCAACCTAATGATCATGAACAATCTGGCATGGGCATTATGCATGTCTGGCGGAGATCTGGATCGCGCTGAACAGCTCTCCCGCACCACCATCATGTCTGCCCCTACCAACCCCGTCTATCTAGATACATACGCATGGATCATGTACACCAAAGGCGACTATGAGAATGCCTACTTCTATATCCAACGTGCAATGGAAAATGCTACAGAGGAAACAAAAAAGGAAATCATCGAACACCACAAAGCTATTGTTAAAAAACTGAAATTATGAAACGACTCTTCCCCATCATAGCATTGTGCGGTTTGCTATTCGCATCATGTAGCACCCAGCGCTCAGCCGAGCCACGCCGCTTTCAGACATTGCACCAAAAAGCAAATGTCACACTCCAGTTTGACCAACGACAATACAGCATGGCGGCTACCGTACAAGTATGGCGCAATGATCTCATCATACTGTCCTTGCAACCCATGCTCGGCATCGAAATGGTACGCGCCGAAGCTACCAAAGATAGCGTCCTTTTGATAGACAAAATGAACCGACGCTATACCGTGCTTCACTATGACATGTTCCAAAAACTAGTCACACCTGCGCCATCCTACCGACTGATTCAAGATTTTGTGACTGCTCCACAAAAAACCAATATCAAGACCAAAACTGAACAAAGTTTTGAGATGGGTAACCACAAAATTGCCATTGCATGTAGTTTTACCCAACGTGAATACAATACGTTAAAATCACCCAAACGATTGGACTTGAAAAAATACAAACAAGTCTCACTGCGTGAGATACTACCTCTATGAAACGATTGATCATCACATATATCACCCTCATGTTGGTACTGGCAGTACCCGCTCAAACGGTCAAAGAGTTGCAAGAGCAACAGCGCGAACTGCAACAACAACTGGAGCAAACCAGCAAGATGCTCAAGCAGACCAAGCAAAACGAGACTGCCACAGTCAACAAGCTCAACCTGCTCAACAACGATATCAAGACCCGCAAGAAACTCATCAAGAATATCCAATCTGAGATCTCTGGACTCAACAATGAGATGGGAAAACTGCGCAACAAGCGCCAAGACCTGCAAGGGCAGTTGGAAGCATGCAAAGAGGATTATGCACGACTAGTACGCGAGACGCATTATGCGGATATGCAGCAGTCGCCACTCTACTTCCTACTCTCTGCCGATAGTTTCCAACAAATGATACGGCGCATGCGCTATATGCAAGAGTTTGCCACCTATCGCAAGGAGCAAGTACGACAAATAGAAAACTTACAAAGCGAGATTGACATACAAAATCACTTGCTCGAACAACGCCGTAGCGATCGCTCTACTGCACTCAAGAACCAAAAACGCGAACAAGATCGCCTCACAAGCGATGAACGCAAACAGAAGAATATGCTGCAATCGCTCAAGAAAAAAGAGAAAAACTTGCTTGCGCAACAAAAGGAACAACAAAAGAAAGTGGATGAGCTCAACAAGAAGATTGAGGAGATGATTGCCAAACAAGTTCGCACAACTACTACCCTTACCAAAGAGCAACAACTCATCGCGGGAGGATTCGAAGCCAACCAAGGCCGACTACCATGGCCCGTGGAGAAAGGATTTATCAGCGGACACTTTGGACGACACAAGCACCCTGTACACGAGCATGTTACTGTGGACAACAAGGGACTATACCTACAAACCGTATCGGATGCTAACGCACGCGCCATCTACGAAGGAGAAGTTACATGGTGCGCGCAAATGAATGGCAACTATGCCGTGATTATTCAACATGGTAACTACCGCACGGTCTATTCTCCACTCAAGACCATCAAGGTCAAACAAGGTGATAAGGTGACGGCCAAACAAGCTATCGGCACCATATACACCGATCAAACCGAAGACAACAAAACCGAATTATACTTCCAGATATATAAGGACAAATCCATACTCAATCCTAGTTTATGGTTAGCCCAATAAGAACAGAATCATTCAACAAAAACATACTTACGATATGAAAACTACAAAAATATTTGCCCTACTCTGCATGATAATGCTGGTAAGCGGCTGCAAACAAAACAATTGGCTCGATTGGAAAGCGCAAAACGAACTCTGGTTGGAAAACAACAAACAAAATGAAGGTGTCATCACCACTCCTACAGGATTGCAATACAAGTGCATCTTCGCTGGTCATGCTAGTTCAGCACGCCCTGATGATGCCAAGATTGTGACTATCAGCTATGTAGGTCAATTGATCAACGGCTATGAGTTTGATTCGGCAGAAAACTATGCGGGCTATGTCAATAGCTTTGTTCCTGGTTTTACCGAAGGTCTCAAAAAAATGCATGAGTTTGGTATCTTTGAATTCTATATCCCATACTATCTCGCATACGGCAAAGAAGGAGTGGGTACCGAAGGTACAAGCAGCCATATTCCACCCTACTCTACCTTGGTTTTCCAAGTGGAATTGAAAGCCATCAACTGATGAAACTTCGTGGGTGCATCATACTATTGAGTGTTGTACTATTGAGTGCATGTGAGAACGTCAACTACCGTTCCTCCGTACCCAGTATGCCCGTCAGCTATACGCTCTATATCACCCGCGAACATCCACATTTCATTGTGGAAAATGGTTTTCAAACCCTCACTATCACCCATACTATCTACGAACGCGAATACCTAGGCTATGCTGGATTGCTCTTGTGGGTAGGCATGGATGGTAACTATCATGCAGCTGATCTATGCTGTCCCAATTGTCTCAAGAAGCACAAACCGGTAGAAGTGGATGGACTGTTCGCAGTCTGCCCTACCTGCGATGAGCATTTCGATTTGAGTTATGGCTATGCCATTCCTACCAAAGGCACTACCCCTGAGCCCCTGCGCAAGTACCAAGTTCTTGCTCAGCAAACGGCTACGGGACTAACCCTGCGTATCATCAACTAAATTCCCTACGACCATGCTACACATCTACAACGCATCTGCAGGAAGTGGGAAAACCTTCACTCTCGCGCGCGAATACCTGCGCATGCTTCTACGCGATACACAGCCCAATGATGATCAGCGACTTCCACATAGTCGCATCCTTGCTGTGACCTTCACCAAGAAAGCCACGGCAGAGATGAAAGAGCGCATTTTGCTGGAACTATTTATCCTATCAACCACCCCTGAAAAGTCCGAACATTGGCAAGCACTACATGCCGACCTAAGGCTGGACCAGCAACAAATACAGCAGCGAGCAAAAACATTGCTCATCGGTATATTGCAAGACTATTCCCGTTTCTCCGTTTCGACTATCGACGGCTTTTTCCAACAGGTAATCCGTACTTTTGCACGTGAATTGGGCCTCTCCGCTACCTACGACCTATCCCTTGACGGAGATGAGATGATACAAGAAGCCGTAGATGAAATCTTCAAGCGTATTCGACAAGAACAGGCGGGGGATAAACAACTCATTGAATGGATGATTGATTTCATTCAGAAGAATATCGATGAGGACCACAAATGGAATCCCAACGATACCATCAAGCTATTTTCTAAACAACTCCTTCGCGAGCAACTCATCATACGTATGCCTGAGTTGCAAAAGGTATTTGACGACAAAGATTTCATGCGCAAATACCGTGCTGAACTACAAGAACTCTGCACCCAGAAGGAGCAACAAGTAGCCACCCTATTGCAACAAGCCAACTCCATCTTCCAGCGTGAAGCCGAAGAGAAATGGAGCCGCCATATCCTTTCCGCATTCAAAAAAACACCTGCCGATTGGTTGAAAGGTAATATGGGAACCACGTTCTACAACGTGATTGCTGACCCAATCAAGATCATCACCAAAGGCAAGACCACCAAGGCGGAGCAAACCTATTTCCTCGATCTATACGAGCAGCAGATAGCGCCTATTTTCCATGCGCTCAACGAGATATGCACCTCTTCAGAAGCCAAAGACTATGTCACAGCCAAGGAGATTCTACCTCACCTATACACCTTGGGCATCCTACAGGATGTCGCCAAACAGATTGAGACTACCAATCGCAATATAGGTCGCCTACCGATCTCCGAGACCAATCAACTGGTCAACCAGATCATTGACGGACAAGATGCACCTTTCATCTACGAACGATATGGTCAGTATTTCCGCCACTATATGATTGATGAGTTTCAAGATACGAGCACATTGCAATGGGACAACTTCGCCCCACTCATTCACGAGAGCGAGAGCTATCAAGCGGATAACCTGATCGTAGGAGATGTCAAGCAGAGTATCTATCGTTTCCGCAACTCCGAATGGAGTCTGCTCAAGCACCTCCACGAGCAGTTCCCCAACCACCATGCATATACCATGCCGCATAACTGGCGAACGGCACCCGTCATTATCGCAGAAAACGAGAAACTCATGCAGCAATTCAGTACACTCGTGGCAGGGAATATATGCGAGAAATACAATCAAGACGATTTAGCCTCCGATATCCACTATATCTTTGATCCTGCCAATATGCACCAAGAGCCAGCTAAGAACTACTCTGGTTACTTCCACATGCAGTTCTTCGAGGGCAACGATGCAGAGGAGAAGACACTCAATCAATTGCATCTCCAGCTGCAATCCCTATTAGAAGAAGGTATCGATCTCAAGCGAGTTACGCTACTGGTTCGCTATACCAACCAAGCTGCCCTTCTCGCTCAATACCTGATTGGTCAGGGCTATAATGTACAATCATCCGAAGGTCTGCAGATTGGCGCACATCCAACCATACAACTCCTCATCAACCTGCTCAAACAAGAAGGCGACACTTTAGAACCTATCTCCGAGAGATATATCCAACAAACCTTTGGTACACTCACCGAGGAGCACAAGACCAATATCCAAAAGGCACAAGATCTCCCTCTCTACGAGCAAGTGCAACACCTCATCAACACGTTGCAACTCGCTCAGCAAAATGACGTCACGCCATACCTAACGGCTTTTCAAGATACCATATACCAGTTTACCAAGAGTCGCGTAGCCGACCGCAAAGCGTTCTTGGATTTCTGGGAGCGGAAAGGCAAAAACAAAACGATTGCTGCCCCACAAACCGCAGATGCCATTCGCATCATGACCATACATAGCAGCAAGGGATTGGAATTTGACATTGTCTTTATTCCATTCTTCACTTGGGAACTCGCCAAGACCCGACAAAACGATATTATCTGGTGCGAACCTAAGACGGCCCCATTCAACCAATTGCCCTTGGTGGCAGTACACCCCTCCAAGAATCTCCTGCAATCGCATTTCCGTCAGGAGTACATTCAAGAACAGATTGCACAAGCCATTGATAATCTAAATCTGACATACGTTGCTATCACCCGACCACGCTATCGCTTGTATATATACGGACAACTCAATCGCAATACATCGGGCAGCGTAGGCGCAGAGGTATATACACTCTATAAGCATCTATTGGACGACCAACTCACCTACTGCGTACCTGCGCAAGTGGCTCCTCTGCCACCACTCAAAAACGAGGATACCACTATCTATTCTGCCAAGTACGCTGCAGAACCTATCCATCAACGACTCATCTTGCGCAGCCGAGCCGAAGATGATTTTGCGCAGGATGCACCGCTAGCTACCGTAGATTTAGGTATCCTCATGCACCTGTGGCTCTCGCATATCAACACGTGGCAAGATGCCGAGCCCGCACTACTACGCATGATCAGACAAGGACAAGTCACCGAAAACCAATCCATCGAGATGCGCCAGCATCTGCTACAACTCCAAGCTCTCATTGCGCGCGAGCACCATGAAGATTGGTTTACATCTGATTCCTATCGTATCCTTTCCGAGCAAGATATCATCGTACCTCAGGGCAGTTTGCAACGTCCTGACCGAGTGATGATTCGAGACCAACATGCTATTATCATTGACTATAAGTTTGGGCACGTACAACGTCCATCCCACCTTGAGCAGGTACGCGACTACATGGCGTTGCTCAACCACATGGGCTACACCACCGAAGGATATATCATCTACGCCGCCCTACAAACTATCCACTCCATCCATTAACCCACACTACTCAACACTATGATTACCAACGAGCAAGTAATATCCATCGGACGCATCACTCGCACACATGGCAAACGCGGCGAGATTCAGTGCATGACCAGCAACGAGTATTGGGACAATGCCGATGCTACTTTCCTCATTCTCAGTATCAACAATATCCTTGTGCCTTTCCGCGTATTAGACTGGCGAGGTAAAGGAAGCGACTCGCTTATCTTCCAACTCGACCGTATTACCGACGAACAATCGGCGCTGCCGCTCATTGGTTGCCAAGCATATATGCTGGCCGCTGACCTCAGCGAAGAAGATGAGGTATTACCTACATGGCAAAGTCTCACGGGCTATCGTGTTCATGATACCGACCAAGGTGAACTCGGCACAATCATCCACGTGGACGAGACCACCATCAATACCCTTATCACGCTTGATAACGATCAACTCATTCCACTCCACGAAGATTTTATCATCGATATCGATCAAGCACACAAACTACTGACAATCTGCCTACCATTTATTTTTACGAAAGAATAACTTCATGCAAAAGACTACCATACAAGAGATGAATCGCCTCACCCCAGAGGCCTTTCACGAGGCAAAGAAAGTGCCCCTGATCGTGGTGCTTGATAATGTCCGCAGCCAACATAATATCGGTGCCGTATTCCGCACTGCTGATGCTTTTTGCCTGCAAGGAGTATGGCTATGCGGTATATGTTGCTGCCCGCCCAACAATGAGATCCACAAGACAGCCCTTGGAGCGGAACTCACCGTGGATTGGCGCTACTACGAGCACACGCTCGATGCCGTTCGTGCCTTGCAGGCCGATGGTTATACCGTATATGCCATTGAGCAGGCACATGGCTCGACCATGCTAGGCGATCTGCTACTGCCTCCTAACCAGAAGACTGCTATTGTCATGGGGCATGAGGTGTTTGGTGTACAACAGGAGGTAGTAGATGCTGCTGATGGTTGTATCGAGATACCACAGTATGGTACCAAACATTCGCTCAATGTCAGCGTCACAGCGGGCATCGTGATGTACCAACTCAGCAACATGCTGAGGTAAGAGAAGACAACTCATAAACCCCTAAAGTACATGCCCGGCAAGCGTAAATTAACATTATTGGCTCCTGCTCGCGACCTCGAGGTAGGAATAGCCGCCATTCAGGCGGGAGCAGATGCCGTGTACATCGGTGCACCCGAGTTCGGTGCGCGTCAAGCAGCAGGCAACTCGCTCAACGATATTACCGAGTTGGTACAATATGCCCATCGCTTTGATGCCCAGGTGCTTGTCACACTCAACACCCTACTCCACGACGATGAATACCCTCGCGCATGCGCGCTTGCGCACGAATTATATAAGGTAGGGGTAGATGCACTCATCATCCAGGACCTTCATCTACTGGATTATGATCTTCCTCCTATCCGCCTACATGCCTCTACGCAATGCGACAATCGCACCCCCGAACAAGTACTTCACTTGCAGCAACTGGGCTTCCGCCGCGTGGTTCTTGCTCGCGAATTATCGCTCGAAAAAATCCGCGAGATATATCATACCTTACACTCTACACCCAACACTCTACACCCCGACGAAGACGCCACCATCGAACTCGAGGCCTTCGTGCATGGTGCTCTTTGCGTCAGTTATAGCGGACGCTGCTATCTCTCAGAAGTACTGATGGATCGTAGTGCCAACCGCGGTTGTTGCGCACAACTATGCCGACAACGCTACGACTTACTCGACAATGATGGCAACGAGATACTGGATATCTATGGCGAACCTATCCACCAACGCTACCTGCTCTCGCTGCAAGATATGGACCGCAGTCTGCATCTAGCCGAACTCATCGAAGCAGGCGTAACCACCTTCAAGATCGAGGGCCGACTAAAAGACCGCGATTATGTCACCAATATCGTGGCATATTACCGACAACTGTTGGATCAACTGATAGATAACACCCCTGCGCTCGAACATGCCTCCACGCGCTCGACGTATCAATATAGTTTTACCCCTAATCCCGCCAAGACTTTCCATCGTGGACAAACCGACTATTTTTTGCATGGTCGTACACCCAATATGGCTAACTGGCAAACACCCAAATCCACGGGCGAAAAGATCGGTAAGGTCATTGCCACCCGCCATAATGCCATCTGCATAGAGCTCACACATGGCATCACCCTCCACAACGGCGACGGCATCTGCTATGGAGACAAGGGCTTTGCTATCAACCGCATAGAAGGCGACTGGATCTATCCCAACAACCAATATCCAATACCCAATAGCCAATATCCATTAGCTAAACGTCCATTACCCAATAGTCCACAGGGCGTCCAATATCCTAAGGTGGGTACAACGCTTTACCGTAATCTCGACAACGAGTTTCTGCGTTCACTCCGCGCGGAGCGCCGTATGCCTGTAGATATTCGTTTCGAAGCTGTGGATGATGGCTTCCGACTAACCATTGGAGCATTTTCTTCATTCTTCGCAGCGGAGCAACAACCTGCCAACAATCCGCAGCGTGCACTACAGACAATCATGCAGCAGCTTAGCAAACTTGGAGACACCGATTTCATAGCACAGAGCATCCACGTCCTTGATCACGGACAGATATGCTCCGATGCATTCCCCTATTTCATACCTACCAGCCTACTCAACCAATGGCGCAGAGAGGTCATTGCGTCCAATAGCCCAGAGGGTATCCAATACCCAATAGGCGGCACGCCGTCCTATAGCGAAGCGTCCTATAGCCCG
>Ga0233370_1000051_pt1 | contig 13859 bp, 16 predicted proteins | sample ElkDunMinimDraft_2_FD_180686 | JGI IMG/M metagenome (GOLD analysis project Ga0233370, IMG submission 180686) | Fecal eukaryotic communites from dung pellets of Tule Elk in California, USA - Elk Dung D2 | ecosystem: Host-associated > Mammals > Digestive system > Large intestine > Fecal | place...
TGAGTGCCGCATTGACACCAACACCATCAAGTTTTACAGAGGGTACACCACTGAAAGTATAAGCAGTGGCATCAGGAAGTTCTACCTTCCAATCACAGTCTGCATCCAAACCTGCAAGTGTAGTGAACTGGGTCTTCTCATAGTAGAACTTGAAGGCAACACTGTCACCATAGTTCTTGATACCATTAGTATATCTGTGTGCACCGTCTGCAAGAGTGGTAATCTCAATCTTGTCTACATCACCACCGAGTTCAGGAATTTCGTAGAGGTTAGTAAGTTCTACGAACTCTGCCTCACCGTTCTTATAGGACAATTTAATACCCTTAGAAATAACTGCATCCATTTGTCAGTCCTCCAAATTTAGAAATTTTCAAAGCCTAATGCTTCGTATTGTAGTATCTTCTGTATCATTGTAGAATTTCTGTCGTGCAACTCATTGCTACCAGTTCTTCTCCACCCCAGTGGTCTCAACACATTGTCGATTAACTGTGCATACTTTTGCAGTTCAGAAATGTCTGTCCCCCACACCTTAACCTGATATGTAATCCTGCTATAACCTACTGTGTCACCTGTGTCGGTGGCTATGTTATTCAGTTCCATATAACTTATGCAAGGGGTTTTGGTACCTCTTGTCAGTACCAACTCATAGTGTGTAGGGAGTATAGTGCTTAAAGCAGTAACTAAAATGCTATGATAGTTTATCATTTAGTTAACTCCCCCTTTAATATTGAAATAATGTTTTCTCTGTTCTCTTCCAAGGCAGGTCTCATAAAGGGTTGTGGCTTTTGTCCACTGGTGGTGTGCCACTCACCCTCGTCATCTTGGTAGTGCCAAGGAACATCTTGTCTGCCCCCATCCTCTGCAAATAAGCCTGTGCCATACTCTACATATGGGGCATATTCAAGAGGAGTGAAGACAATGCCTTTCAAGTCCTCTACCTTTGAGGTGATAGACCGTCTAAGTTCTCCAATGTCCTTCGGTGCTTTCTGTTTAGCAGTTCTCTCTACCAGTGCACAACACTGTCCTAATGCTTGGTCAATATTCTCTGGACTGCTTATCTTTTCAAGCCCTTTGAGTATCTTGTCCAAGCCCTCCATCTTAATCTCAGCACTCATTTAGGAATACCTGCTTGTATCTCCCTCTGTAACTCACATAGAGCACCTTTAAGATACTTTCTCCATACTGAATGGCATAGGTATCATTGATGTCCTTATCGTGTGTCAGAGCAAGAAATTGAGCACTCTGGTAGTTGATGTTATCCTGTACTGATTGAGTGGTAGTGTATACTGCTAATTTGACTGTGCCTTGTTTAATTGGGTTGCCTTCTGCATCCTTAATCAAAACCCTCTGACCATAGGAATTATCTGTGTCATAGAGGTAGTAATCATACTCACGAAGGTCTGTTGTAATCATACTGCACCTCCTTATAGGATTTTAATTTTTCGTTTTCTGTCTAATATTGCTTGAATGTCTGCTGGGTATCCATCTAAGTATGATTCAGATACTCCACTGAAACCTTGGCTTGCAAGACCCTCACTATGCAGTCTGTTTAACTTCAATACTGCAATTCTGTCTGCTACCATTTCCAGTGTTGTATCAGCCTCTCTCCTGCAATAATCCTCAACTTCTGCCAAGGACTGCTTATAGAAAAGGGAAATCAAATCATCAGAGAAATTACCAGCAGTATCTCCAAGCATTGTCTTAATATCATTAACCATAGTAACCTCTCTTTATGTGTGAGGGGGTGGTTTAGTTCCCCCTCTTATATGTAGTGGAATTACGCCTTAGCAACAAGCTTAATGGACTTGGTCTCGTCTACAAGAGCCATTACACCGTGTCTCTCATAAACAACAGTGTTGTCCTTGGTTTCAATGTCTCTATCCTGCTCAACAGAACCATCCTTCTTAACGAAGAGCTTAACCTGGTCTTTTGCAGTGATGTATGCTACACCTGCAGGAACGAGTTTAGAGAACAAGCAAGGAAGACCATTGATAGTACCAAACTGACCAGTGTAGAGAATCTCACCCTGTCTGCTTGCCTTGTAGTCTGCATCCTTACGGATAGCCTGTCTACCGTCATTGCCCATAATGATGAAGAGGTCTGCTTCTACTTCTCTGTCAAGAGTAGCAAGAGCATCAACAAATGCATCATAATTGAATGCCTCATAGGGATACTCGTTATCAATCTTAGCAAGTTCAGCGAAGTACTGAGCCTTAATGTCATTGGTCATAAGAGTGGATGCACCAGTGGTAGCAACATCAAGGATGTAGGGGTCCTGCATAACATCCATATCATTGTACTCAAAGGTCTGCTGATATCTCTCAACAGTGTACTCAGAGGGAGTGAAAGTAACTGCACCCTTAGTGGTGTTCTTTGCACCCTTTGCAAGTTTCTCAACTGCACCAGAGTATACATACTTGTTGATTACTTTCTTCAAGCCTGCACTCTCTGCAAGACTGTTATCAATAGTGAAGAGGGAATTTACCTCAAGGTTGGTGTTTACCAAGTCGGTCATCTTGTTCTCAATGACTTGGTTAGTATAAAGTGTATGTGCCATAATCTAATGACTCCTTATCTGTTAGTTAATTTTTTATAGAGTTCAGGATTAGTGGTTGCAATGTTTGCCTGTTGGGATAAGGTCATCTTTCTGAACTGCTCAGGAGTAACTTCTGTTGAAGTGCCTCCACCATTCCCTCTGGGTGCATTGCCTGCAATCCTTTTCTCAACTTCTGCTTTCACAGCATTCTTGAATAGTTTGTCAAGTTTATCTATGTTAGCCTGAGAGGTTTCAATATCATCACTGATAATGATAATGTCTGCAAACTCTGCCGATAAGCCTCGTGCAGATAATACAGATTTCAACTCACTTCTGTTGTGCTCTATATCTCTCTGTGCAAGTAACTCTTGTAGTTCCGCAATCTTGTCGTCTTTCTCTGCAATAGCACGTTCGTTATCATCGAGTTTTGACAAAGATAACTGCTTGTCAAACTTCTTCTGTTGTGTTTTGAGAGCCTGTGATACTCTCTTGTCGGTTTCACTCTGAATGAGGGCCAATACCTCTTCCTGAGTGTAGGTCTTTGGAGTGTCATTCTCCTGGGTTTCTACGGTTTCTACAGTACTGTTTGTCTCGTTAATATCCATTTGTTCTCTCCTATGAGTTGTAGACCTATTGCCTACCCCTCTTAATATAATCAGTTGTTCTTTATGGTCTGCCCCTGTCAAAAAGACCTCAATATATTAATACAAGAAATGAATTAGGTTTTAGGTGGTATTTTAACAACTGGTATCATACAACACCTGCATCTTGGGTGTGCAGGAATGGGCATCTTATCGTTTATGCCATACCTCTTTCCGTGTAACTTCCCACACACCTCACAGGTTCTCTCGTCTGGGTCAACCAATACTTCCATTTCCTCTAATCCATAATCTCTGTATCTCTGTTGTGCTGCTTGTGTCTGAATATGTGCTAATTCAGTTCTCACCAATGCATCTGCTCTGGAATAGGACACATTGAATCTCTCTTGCAATAGTTTCTTTAAGTCAGAGGTTTTCTTGCCAGTGGCTACACAGTGAATTAACCCCTCATTAAGGGTTTCTTTGAGCAGTCCTACATTCTCCCATATTCTCTGTGACCAAGCCTTACCATCTGCACACCATATGTTGTTTATCACTTGCATTATGGCATTATCATCAATGGTGCTAAATGCTTCAAGTCCTTTAATACTAATGGAGTTGTAGACATCATAGAACTGACTTCTGAACCCTTTGGAGAGGGAGGCTATTTGTTGATTGCCCAACTTGTTTAGCCTCTTGTCCAACTGTCCTTGCATAGACCAGTACTTGTCCAACTTGTAGAGGTCTGCAGGAGTTGGTTTCTGCCCCTCTGCAAGTGTTGCAAGTATTCTGTCATAGGTTGCTTCAAAGTCGTCTATAACCTGAGCAGATAGCCTCTGGTAGTACTTCCTCATTTGTCGGTCTATCTCTATTCTGTTCTTATCAAACATTCGAGCCTGTTGCCTTGCTATTCTGTCTGCCCAATAGTTCTTAGCCATTATTCAACCTCTGTGTCTTCCTCGACTTCTTCATCTTCTGTATCCCCTGCAGGGAGAGGGAAACCATACATAGCCATATTGTTGGCTTTCTGTTCCTCTAATGCTTCCAACTCTGCATTAATATCAGGAATGAATGGAAGTAGGCTCAACAGTGTCTTATCACTGATAGTGCCCTTTAAGGTAGTTACCATATTGATAAGTGCCTGTTCGTCTGCAGGAATATTTCTCTTAAACTCAATGCTAATATCTCTGAATACTTCCTCACCAAGTTTGAGGGTTGCTATGCCACAGATAATCTCAATTCTTCTCTGTAAGGCTTTCTTCATTTCACCCTCAATAGTGCCTGCTCTGTTCTCCATACCAGTAAGTCTGTACTGAAGGGCAATACCACTTGACACTCCACCTACAAAGGTCTCTGAACTGAAATCAGGGCACTGTGCAATACGGTAGATACTGTCGTGTATTCTCTTGAGCATATTCTCTACTTGGGTATCGTTGCCTTGCTTGGTTAACCAAGTAGCCTTTGCACCCACAGGGAGTAATAGCACTCTGTCCTTTTTGAGTGACTGGACATCGTCACTGTCTGCATCCACTCCCTCTAATGTGAGGTAGGCATCACAGAACTCTGAATAGTCATCAATCTCTGCACTTAATAGGGAGTTGAAACTGTCCTGTGCAGAAAGTACACAATCAAAGATAGACTTCTCATCTGGTAGGTAGAATATGTTTGCAGGGCACTGTGAGAAGTAATGGGGCTCTACACCAGTGGAAGTAAGGAAACCTTGCTCTCCTACGGTTGTGTAGTGTCTTACCTCTGTGTCTGTATACACATCAACTGCCCACTTGTCATTGTTATCCCATTCATCAACAGGATACATTCTTACAAAGTACATAAGGTCACCAGAGAGGGAATCATCATATACACCAAAACTGTTGAGAGGGTCAATGAGTTTGAACCTTGTCTTGCTCTGATTATCTATGTACATAAGTTCACAGGCTTTACCATAAATAAGAGCATCTTTGAGGAATGCAGAATCTTCTGCTTGGTAATCGTTGTACCTGAGAATATCCATAATATCCTCAATATCTTGCTCACTTGAATAGGAGATAAAACCTGGGGTGGCAATATAGCCATTGTAGTTATCTGTAATGTTCTTACAGTAGTTAATAATAGTCTTGTTACAAGGCTTGGTGTCGTCACTATATTTCTTAGTCAGAATATCGTGGTTGCCATCATAGTAGTCCTTGTATCTCTGTAATCTTACTTGTGTGTCAAGTCTGAATTTACTAATCATCTTGAATAGTAAGTCAGCTGTTAATGGAGTTTCTCTGTTAAGGTAAAACATTTAGTCCTCCTTGGGTTTCTCTACTTCTATATAGTTATCTATGGTGTCATTAGCACCAATGAATAATGTGGTTGCATAGAGGTGTTCCTGTCCTACTACCTTCTCACCTAACTCAGGGTGTTCAAGGTCAATGGGCTCATAAATGTATCTTGGCTCTTTCCAGTCAAAAACCATTCCTTCATCTGCATCATATCTGATAAGGTTAAAGTTTGTTGATTTCATATATTCCTCCTTATGATATTGTGACTGTCCAACCCTTTGAGGTTGCTACTGCTATCTCTTCTTCTGTCAAGGTATTGATTGCCCCACCATCTGTTAAACTGCCTGCATCACCCTTGAACTTGATTGTGTTTGTACCACCGGCAGTTGCAAGGTATGCACTTGTGTCTGGTAGGCTATTGATAGTCTCTACTGCACTATCGTGGTTGTATCTGCAATAAGCAGGGTTAGTGGTGAACCAGTCGGGGTCATTCTTCAATGCTTGGTAGGTTGCATCATCCTTGACCTCTTTATCAGGAGTGATACCTCCATATCCCACATTAGCTATTGCATAAGTTTGTACATAACCAAAATAATCAACAAGGTTGATAGTCTGTGATTTCCACTCTGTCACAATGGGAGTTCCGTCTGCATTAGTTTCAAAGGTAAATCTCTGTGCTCTTCCACAGCTACTGTAACTGTTACTGAATGAATTGGATGTCATCGCCGCAGTGCACTTCCATACAGGAATTCCAACAATCTCATCCAAAGAAGTGCAACTGTTGAAAGCATAATAGTATGGTGTGTATGAGTAGTTAGGATAAGAAGTAGAACTCTCATTCAACTTAAACTTTAACCACCAAGATGGTACAGTTCTCAATGCAGGGCAGTTCTTGATTGCGGGTATCTGCGGTGAAGAGTAAGCACCAGTGACCTTGACAGTTGAGAACCCCTCAATCATTTCAGGTGTGAACAAATCCTCAAAGGATGTCACCTTGGTGCTATTGACAAACATATCAGTGAATGCGGTGTTAGTTACCCACTTGATTTTCCCCCTTATCTTTGGGCACACACTAAGGTTAGGCATATATGCAATAGCATTGGTGAAACCTGCACAGTCATTGATATTTATGTCAAAAGGTACCTCTGATATGGTAGAGTTCTTGAACATATGTGACATATCAGTAATGCCACTTGTGGTAATCTTATTACCATACTTGTTAAGATACCAAACCCAACCAGTGCCTGAGAACATATAGTGACAAGACCCTGTGATAGTCAGTTCCTCATTAGTAGGGGCATCACCACCACCCCCACCAGAGATGGCACTAATCCTTGCACTCATTTCAGTAACAGGGATTAGGTCAGTTGTACCCTCTTTCTCTCTAATAGCATCACCAATAGAGGTGAGGGTAGTTTCCTCAATAAATATCTTTGCCATTAGTAACTACCTCCCTCTGCAAGTGCTATGTTAGAAAATAGGTTGTCCACATATGATTTATCTATTAAGTGGTACTGATGGTTGCTTGAATAGTCAGGGGCTACATACCACTTACCATCAGTATGGTCAAAGAAGAACTCATATCTCTGTGACACAATCAGTTGATTAATATCAGTGGGGGACACCATTCTTTGAATGTAGATGCCTGTCTTTCCTGTGTTCATTGCGAACTCGGCAGGTAACCATCTTTCATTGTTTGTGTTATATATAATCAGGCTTACAGGCTCACCATTGGCAAGTTTATTTGCAAACTCTGTCAAGTGCTCATTAAGGGGTGAACCCTCTCTCGCCATTTCAAAGTCATTAGGGTTGAAACAATAGGTATTACAAGCAACACCTGCAATAGCATTGTCTACCTCTTCCTTGGTGTAGTAGTTGGATAGGTCTGCACTTCCACCACCTCCACCACCAGTGCCTGCTACTCTGTCTACATAATCCTTGCCTGCTACTTCAAGGGCTTCAACATTGAAGCTAATATCCCAATAAGTACCTCTGTCTGTAAGTGTAAGCTTATACTCGTGTAGGTAGCATAAGGTGTCATCATAAGAGTCTGGTGTGAATGTATGAGCAGTAATCTGATACAGTGTAGTAGACATCGCGTAGAGCTCTGCAGGAACCCACTCCCTGTCATAGCCAGATGTGGTGCTCAAATAGATAGGGGGTGTCTTTCCACTCTTGTATGCCTCAATGCAATCAATAGCCTTTTGCTTTTCGGCAGAGCCACTTTCCGATGCCTCGCAAAGGTTGATATAGAAAGCATTTACTGCATCACCCTCAAGGCTCTTTACCACATCGGTGAAGTGTTGCTCTGTTACATAATCATCAAGTGTGGTCTTCTCTGCATATACACTCAGGTCAGGCTTTCCTGTCAATGTGGAGTATGCGTGTGTATGTCCTTTATCAGACTTACCACTAATGTCAATATGCTCTGTGAGATACCCCTTGTCATTCTCTAACTGTGACACCTTAGTGGGTACAGTCGGTATCTCTGATTTCTTTGCATAGGCAGATAGAGAGGAGTTGGTTGCATATCCCTTTGCAACAAGTTCACTCTCGGTCACATACTCTGAAGGTACACTGTTAATGTATCCTTGGTTCTTAACCCAATTCTCTGTTGCCAAGCCTGTGGTATCTACTTTCACATTCTTGATGGCATCATCAACATACTTCTCAGTAGCAACACCAGTGAGGTCTACCTCTACATCCTTGACTGCATCATCAACATATTTCTTTGTTGCATAGTTGGTGAGGTCAATGTCCTCTATCTCTATGTTCTCAATGGCTTCATCAACATACTCTTTGGTTGCATAATCAGAGAGGTCTATATCTCCACCTAATTGTGCATTTGTAATGGCAGTGTCTACATATCTCTCTGTTGCATAGCCTGTAAGGTCTACCTTTACATTAGATACTGCTCTCTCTACATAGCCCTCGGTAGCATACCCAGTTAAGTCTACCTCTACATTGGACACTGCTCTGTCTACATAATCCACAGTTGCATAGTCATCAAGGTTAACCTCTGGGGGATTGGCTTCAAGGTAGTCTACTACTGCATCCTCTATTCTTGCATCGGACACACCATTCTTCTCAATATCGTCTATTCTCTTAACCAGTGCATTATAGTTCTTTACTTCTGTCTCTGTGTATACATAGTCACTTGGTTTAGTTCTACTATGTACCTTGAATACTTTCTCTACCTTGGTATATCCCTCTCCACAGTAGGCATATACTCTGATAGGGAAGTCTGTCTGTAATAGGATATTAGGGATATTTGCTACCCCACTCTTTACTGTTACCACCAGTGAGCAACTGTCTGTCTTATTGCAGAAATGAACTTCACTCACAGTAGGGTCAGACACAGACACCTTACGGTTAATATCCCATTGATACAACTCTGTTCTTCCATCGAGTAACTGGAACATTCTTGTCCTCCTCATATACTTAAACTTGTTTTGCTCATAGTCTTTAGTTTCTTCTGCATATAGACATCAGAATAGGCATACCTACAAGCATCAATGGCGTGTGACCATTCGTGTGTGGTATCCTCTGTCCATTCCCCTGTTTGCTTGCTCTTTATGTAAGAGAAGTTCTCCAACTCTGTCTTGAAGTTGATACACTTAGGGTGGACTATAATTAGTGTGTCCTGCAGGAACATCAAGCCTGCCTTGACACTGTCTGTGCCTTTGGTTGCTCCCTCTGCATTAATTCCTTGTGTTCTAAAATACTGAATTGTTCTCGGTTCGGCTGAGTCCACTCTTATTTTAGATTTCTTTAATCCCATATCAATTATTGCATTTGCTAAGTCGGACAACTGTTGCCCTGACTTGTAGAACTCATTGAACACATATATTGTGTTGTTATCTCTGTCATAGAGGGTATCTATGATTGCTGATTTATCTATCCAACCCAAGTCCATTCCTGCTCTGTGTTCCATAGTCTTGGCTAACTCCATTGGGTCAAACTCTTCTTCTCTCCAATTCTGTATTACCAAGCCCTCAGGGTCTGTACCCCACTTACCCTCTCCATATACTCTGTACTTGGCAGGGTTTCTTATCTTCATTTCTTCAAGAGCATTGTAGTTCTCTTCATCAAGGAATGGGTTGTCTTTATATGTTGAATGTATATATCTGAAACTTGCAGGTGGTTCTATCTCACAGAATTTATAGAGCCAGTGGTTTTTGTTAATAGGGTTGAATGCTAATATAATCTGCTTGTTTGCAGTGCCACCTCTCATACGAAGGTTCAACTGCTCTACTATGTCTCTTGGTACTTCAAATGCTTCCTCTACAAATACACAACTGACATCGTGTAGGGAAAGGAGTTTTGTTTCTTCATCCAATCCTGTGAATATAATCTCACTACCATTGGGGAATTGAATGTGGAAGTCGGTTTCTCTTATCTGTACATAGTCAGGGTAGAGTTTCCACTTTTTAAGGATGCTCTTGAATAAGGCAAAACAAGTGTTTCTGATAGTAGTTCCATATCTTCTGCACACCAGTATTCTTATCTGTTCCTTACAAGCACGACATATTAACTTCTGTGTAATGAAATAAGACTTTGCACTACCGGCACTACCCATATATACCTCAAAACGACTTGAATAATCGTTCAGTAATGGGTAGAACTTGGGTACAAACAAAGTCTTACTCAATTTAAGATTTATCAATCTATAATCTCCAGTGTGATGTCTCTCACTGTTTGTTCTATTTTCTGTGTCTCTTGGTATCCTGCTTTATTCAGTACCTCTCTCGATGCCGCGAGTGCTACCTGTGGATTGCTACTGTCTATTAACTGCTCTAACTTCCTTCTTGCCTTGACAGCCATTGAACTAAAACCTCTGTTCATTTCTACTCTCAATGCCTCTTGGAAATCTTCTCTCTTTTGCCAAGCAGTTATAGTCTCAGGTCTTACTCCTAAGTCTTCTGCAATCTCACCTTTTAGCATTTCACTGTATACCATTAGTTCTATGCATCGGAGGTGTTTATTGTTTAAGGGTTGGCGTCCTGCTCTTCCCATTTATATCACCTTATTTCTTCTGTTTGTTGCTCCAAGCACCTATTAGGCAGAGCACAATCAATGTGCCACAAATGATTGATGTAATTACAATTCCAGTCATACTATTTCTCCTTTATATTACTATGAATTAATATATATGAACAGATTAGAAAACTCTACCACAGGCATAATCATCATCACTGATTACCATAGGTGTGGGAGTTTCTATTCTGGTAGTTGTTTCAGTCTTGGGGATAGTGTAGTTGGTGGTCTTGTTGTTGTTCTTAACATAGAAGCCAAACCACTGATTGAGGTAGGACTGATTGATTGCATCCCTTGTAGTGTCCTCATTCTTGTTGGCTGCTTTCCACAGTGTACCAAGCATATCTTTGAGTTGGTCTACTGTTACTCCCTTGTTAAGTCCTACTGCAAATATCCACTTTCTGAGTACTTCCTTGGTTTCCTCTGTGAATTGCATACTATTGACATACTCAAGGAGTTGGTCTTTTCTGCTTACCTTTCCCTTGGTAGGTTTAGGAGGCTCTTCCTCCGCTACTTCCTTCATTCCAAAGAGAGAAGTAACTTGGATTGTTTCAGGTCTTTCAGGGGATTCATTAAGAATATATAGGGGGAGGTCTTTGTCTTTGAGGTTGAGAGTGCCACTGTAAATGTAGCCTTTCTCTACTAACTCATTCCAAGCATTGTAATAGGTGTTGTGTGTGAGAGATGTGTTCTCAAATATCTCTGCACTGGATACTGCCCATATTCTGTTTTCATCTCTGCAGAGTAAGTGCATATATATCAAGTAAGCATTGGCAGTAAGTTCTTTTCTTGCCTTGGCATTAGCACTGAAATTAATCCCAGTGTGTACTCTGTTTATCTGTATAATCTTCTGATTGTTCGATACCATAATAGTGTAGTCTTTCTTTCCGTCATTTAATGTAATTCTCATTGCTTAATTCCTTTACTCAAATTTTATTAGTTTGTTTTCATCAAGTGGTTCTCAAAGTACTCATTCATTGCCTTGTCGAACTCTTCATTCCATTCAAATGCCCATACCACATACTTGGGGTTGTGAATATCAGGCAGTGTCATCATTGGAGTAAAACCACACTTCATTAGGTACTCCAACATTCTCATTCTTTTGCAGTAATAAATTTTCATTTCCTTTTATCCCTTTCTACTTTTTCAACAGGGGTCTCCCTGAACCGTAGAGAGACCCTTTTTCTTTCTAACAAATGATTTATAGAGAATTATCGTGGCTATTATATTAATACAACAAAGTTGTCACAAAATCGTCACTCTTTCCAAGAAACTGTATGTCCCTTGACAGTCTTGCTTCTTCCACTAAGACATTGATATACTGTTGCCTTAGTCACTCCCACTGCATTGGCAAAATCCACAACACAATCCCACTCTTGCTCTACACCATCAATCACTGTGATAATGGGCTTTCCTACATTGCCAGTAGGTAACTTGGGGATAGGGCTATTCTGCTCTGCTAATGCCTTGGAGAGTGCTTTCTCCATCTCTGCTAACTGCTTGTCAAGTTCCTTTACTCTTTCAAGGTTCTTTAATAACTTCTTATGTAGATAATCGGCAGAGTGGGTGTGCATCATACTGTCTGGTGACTTCCCCTCTCTCAATAGTTCATTCTCGTGTTTCAATTCTGCAATCTTCCTGTTGATGTAGGCTATCTTGTTTATGTAGTACTTGGTGGAGTGAGTAGTCTGCTTACGGCCAGTGCTCTTGGTCTTCTTGGTGTAGTTCCAAGCATCACTGCCTACTCTGTGAGCATTGTTGTAGTATCTGTCACACCATTCAAGGTTAGTGTAATAGTTGTTTGCTGGGTCACCGTCTATGTGGTTAATCTCAGGTGAGGTGAGCATAGGAGTTCCATCGGGGTTGAGGGTAGTGGGTAGTCCTACAAAGCACTCTGCTACAAGTCTGTGGATACCAGTGGTCTTCTGCTTGCTATGTCTTGACAATCCAACTGCTCTGTATTCTCTCTGCCCACCATAGGGTTGGGGCTTGAGTATCTTGCCCTCTGCATTTCTTACTCTGCCATAGTCTGATACCTCATATAAGTCCTCATAGCCAAGGACAGGCATCCATCTCTCTGTGTACTTCATTGTGGCTTGTTCCTCTAAGTATCTCTCATACTCTCCAACATCGGTGTATCCGAGTTCATCCATCTTTTGCATAATTGTCTTTCTTTCCATTTTCTTACTCCTGTGTTTATTTATTCATTTAGTTATTTTTGGGGAGTGGTGTGTGACTCCCCTTTGGAAGTTATATCTTGAGGGGGTTGTATTTTGCCCTCAATAATATATACAACGTTTGCATCACAAAAAAATCACATTTTTTTCAACCAGTGAAAAAATAATTTGTAAACATTTTGTGAACAACACTTAAAAAGAGCACACCTCACCAGAGCCTTTATTTTGCCCTCTGGTGACCTTTTAGTTCTTGGGGGTATAATTGGTAGGGTATAAGCCTTAAAATCAATCTGGTGAGGTTTTAGAGGGGTGTCTGTACTCTCTATAATAATTAGTAATATATATAACTATAATATGGTGGCTCGGTGCAGTGCCAAGGGGGGAGGGGGTTCTTTATCCTTTATAGGATTACAAAAAGAGGGTATTGGGGGATTACAGAAGAAATAGAGTTTGAGGTTTCTAAAACCGATATCGGTTGGGTAACCAACCTTTATCTTTAGATAAAGGACCTAATATATATAACTTAGTATTTATAACTTAATATTTGTTTGCTGATTTTCAGATAACACTTTTTCTGAATTTCAGATAACACTTTTTCTGATTTTCAGATAACTGAATTTCAGATAACTGATTTTCAGATAACTGAAATAAAGAAAAAAGAGAGGTGCCGTAACACCTCCCTTGACTTATTTCTTGTGAAACCTACTCAATCTGCTCTTACCCTTACAGATAGTATCCAGTGGGCTATATTCATCATAGCCCTCTTTCATATCCTCTACGAACAACCGAACATACTTTCTTGTCATCTCCAATGTACTGTGCCCAAGTATCCTTTGGAGTATGAACATATTGCCCCCATTCCTTAACCAACCTTTTGCAAAGTTGTGTCTAAGACCGTGAATATTAGTCCTTGCAACCTCTCTTGATGCACAATAGTCAGAGAAAGATTGCCTTAATGCACTTGTAGAAAGCATATTATTGCATATATTAGGGAATAAATATTCATCTTCTGTTGCATCTGCTCTCCACATTCTTATGTATTCTTTGAGTGCAGATTCCAATGTAGTTGAGAGGGGGATAATTTGAGTACGCTTATTCTTGGTGTGCCTGAGAGATATTTCTCTTGCAGTGTAGTCTATGTCACTGAGGTGTATTTCACAGATTGTAGATGCTCTATTGCCAGTGCCCAATACCCAATTGACTATTGCCCAAGTTCTCCAAGTAGCAAAACTGTCATTGGGGGTAGGCTTACGGAGTAGCCTTGTAA
>Ga0233370_1000052_pt1 | contig 13809 bp, 18 predicted proteins | sample ElkDunMinimDraft_2_FD_180686 | JGI IMG/M metagenome (GOLD analysis project Ga0233370, IMG submission 180686) | Fecal eukaryotic communites from dung pellets of Tule Elk in California, USA - Elk Dung D2 | ecosystem: Host-associated > Mammals > Digestive system > Large intestine > Fecal | place...
AATTATACTATTTGTAATATCACCCGTTCGCCGTGCACTCCATAACTATTTGTATATGGCAACGGCTCACTATATACACATAGTAATACACCAACACCGCACCCACACCACTATACTATTATAATACCCTCACCCATCATTAATTAAACATTCCAACATATTCAAACTTAATACATACAATTTTAACATTTCGTTCACTTGCAATTATACCACGTAATCACGTATAATAAAACCATAGACAACACACCACGCACACCGCACAACACGGAATGATAAGAAAAGGGCGTTATGCTGTGAAGTCTATACGGTTCAATTATCTTTATGGTTCAATTTTAATTTTAATGAAAGTGAGTGTAAATGAGTATGGCACGCAAGAACGCAAACACAAACACAAACACAAACAAGGTTGACGAGTTCGCAACAGCACATATCAAGGGTATTGTTGCAGGATTTTACGACAAGGGCAAGAAGTACGACTATGTTACTATCGACGTACACCACGATTACGACGAATACTACGACCGTTACAAGGTTGCAGTAAACAAGAATTACGATGTACCCGACGACGGCGAAACAATTGAACTTGACTGCACTATGAAATCATACAAGGGTGAAATCACATTCAAGGAAGTCAACGCCGACACACAGTAATAATATATCGGTCAGTGATATTGAAACGCTTGACGAGTTTGTAACGCTTTACGACCCTTCGAACGTACCATTTTGAAAAGAGGTGTTAACATGAATAGTCCTTATGAGGGCAAATTTAAAGTGACGCAGACACAGCATAGCACACATGATGGTCTTGATCTTGTTGGCATAGATAGCAAGGAAATACACGCTACAGTCGACGGCATTGTGTATTACGCAGGTTGGGAAAATGCAAGCAACCCGAAACAGGGTTTCGGGCAGTATGTTTGTATTCGCTCTGTAGAAGGTAGGTATTATTACTATGGTCATATGTCCGAAATCAAAGTCAAGTCCGGCGATAAAGTAAAGTGTACTGACGTTATTGGCATTGAAGGGTATACAGGTTACACAATACCCGACAACGAAAACGGCAGTCATTGTCATTACTGTATACGCCCACAGTTTGCCACAGGAAATGCATTAAGTACGCCTGATATATCTAAAATACCAAACGCTTGCGGTGTATATGATGACGGTTATAGAACTGTTTCACATGAAACAAAATCAGACAAACACAAAATTACCGTTATAGTTGACGGTGCAACAGTATATGAAAGTGAGGTATAAACAATGGCAATTATATTTCCATTCGCACAGACAGCGACAGTAATCAATTCAGCGGTATCTAATTTCACGGGTTCACAGAACAACGGCGACGGTACTTATACAGATGTACCACTTGTTGTTACTGAAGATTTATCAAACATAGTGCAGATCGGTCAGACTGTATCAAATCAGCTTACAAGCGAAAACTTTATCAACAGCATAACAAATATGCTTGAAACCGTCGGTCGAATCTATTTTGAAACGCTCACAACTGAGGGTATTGATAAAGATACTTTCGGGCTTCAGGTAGATTCAACAGAATTTGCAATTTTGCGTGAAAAGGTCAGAATCGACCACACACTTTTTGAAGCGTCATTTGTACTTGACGAAAATGCAAGTTCAACATTCAACGACCTTTTCGGCAAACATCCATTTAGCTTTAAAGTCAAGGTGTGGGGCAACCGTGGATTTTACCGCACAAAGCCGTTCACTATTTCATACGAAATGTACAAAACTTCTGTGCAGTCCCGTAACGGTTGGGATGAACTTATTTCACGTATGTGGTCGGTAATCGATGCAATTGTTGATATTGCCCTGCGTGAAAGTCCATGGTTCTTAATCCGTCAGCAGATGGCAAACGCCGAACTCTACAGACGTGCGAACGGTCACGGTGTAAGAGTTATTGAACTTTCAAAACGTTTTACCGCTGATACTGGAAAAGCATTTACTTCTGAGGATGACCCCGAATTTTCAGCGTGGTTCGTAAAGTTTCAGCGTCATCTTGTTAAGGTGCTGAGACTTCCCACAACAAATTTCTGCGGCGCAAACGTTCCGCCCATCAATACACCCGAAAGATACGAAAAGAAGTTTCTTGTTGATACATTCTATGATTCCATCAACAAGGGTCTCAGCGGTATCTACCATGACAACAAAATCGGCAACATCGACGATTACACACTTGTTCCATTTGTGCAGAATGTCAATGACCCACGTTCACTTGACATTACCCCTGCAAATCCGCCCGTGCTGACTGTGGGTTCAACCGTTACAAATGTTAAGGGTGAAAATATCGTCGGTATGATATGGGATAGAAGAGGAACATTCTATACACTGGATTATCGCAAGGTTGCAAGTAACGCAAACACATTTGACGACCATGTAAACTATATTTCGACCGTAGGCGCACAGCATAATGTTGATGAAGATTCAAATATCATCGTATTTACCATCGACACAACAAGCGGCGGCAATGGTTTTACAATCACGGAAACAGAAGACGAATAATACAATTAAATGGGCGGTGCAATAGTACCGCCCATTGTTTAAAGAGGTGAAATTATATGGCAAGTCTGAAAAAGCAAATGCAGTCAATAGCAGTACCGTTTGACGGCATGAAATGCAAAAACCGCACCCGTTTAACAGACATTCGCCGTGATGAGGTGTATGATAATATTATATGTCGTATCGGCAATAGCGGCATAAAGTGGAACGGTTTTCCCGACGAATTTTTACAGTCGTGCAACAGTATGTTGATTGAGTTAGCCGTAAATTGTGGTGTTGCTGTAATGTACAAAGTGCCCGAATCAGTCAGCCCCACGAACGGCGGTTTATGGACGTGTACACCCGTGGAATGGACGGGCACAAAACGAAACGATGGAACGTCAGAACATTTTATAACACATGGTTCGGATTACGCTGTAACAGATGAACAACTTGGCGACAAATATGTAATCATTAAGAATGATGAATATATGTCTTGCGAATATGATGTTACAGAATGGTATAGCAGTATGTTATCAGATACCGACAAGGCACAGCGCGCATTAATAAGGTGGTCAAGAATGACACCCGTAGCACGTGCTAACAGTGGCATAAAGGCAAGTGAAATTGAAGAAGTGCTGAAAAAGGTTTATGACGGTATTCCATGGGCGGTAATTTCTGATGATACAAAAATGATAACGGGTCAGCCAATGAGTCGTGATGATTCAACGTTACGTTTAACAGATGAATCAGCCATTGAAAAAATGCATTTTCTGAGTGAATTTCATTACGAACTTGTCCGGCGTTTATGTAACCTTTACAATATGCCATTCCATACAACTGCAAAATCGGCGCAGAATCTGGAATCTGAGGTACACAATACCGATATTTTCAGTAAAGCGTTAATGCCTGACCGCCTTGCAACCCGTAAAAAAGCGGCTGAGGATATGAAAACCGTTTTTGGATGGGAAATCACTGTTGACAAGGGTGAAATCATCAAACAAGAAGATGCTGTTATAAATAGCAACGTCAAGGAAGAAATCAACGAAGGTAACGACGGCAACACGAACGACAACAATGTTTCACGTGAAACAATTGAGGGCGGTGAAACAAATGATTGATAAAGAACAAAAGTTTATCGACGTACACCCGATATTGGATTATGCAAAATCGCTGAATTGTCCGTACATTGGAATTATCGGCGGTAAAGGAACGGGTAAAACATACGGTTGTGTGGATAATGCAATTGTTGATTATTACGACAGCAACGAAAAGCACCCGTTTTTCTACGTCCGACGATACGATAAAACGTTCACAAAATCCATTTGTGGAAATCTTGTTAACGTGCACCGCCAAACAATCATAAATTGCAGTAAAGGCAAACACAATACCGCCGAACTGTCCGGAAAAGTGTATGAGGTTATGAACAAAACAATGACCGCAAAAGGTGACGAAAAGCGAACCCATCGTAATATCATTGCATATTGCAGAAGTATGAACAATGTTGAAACTGAAACGGGTGACGATAAAGGCGAAATTTCGTGTGGTATATACGACGAATTTTTAAGCCGTGACGGTGAGTTGAAAGATGAATTTTTAAAGATCCAGATACTTCATTCAAATATGATTCGTAATAGAACTGACCGTTATGTACCATTATGGCTATTAGGCAACACGGTTTCCCGTGATAGTGCAGTAGCCGAACAATTCGGAATTAAATTACGTGACCTTAAAAGAGGTATGAACGTTTACACCAATAAAAAAGGTGTGCCCCGTATCGTGTTGTATTATACACCCGAAACGGCGGCAAACTCAGAAGCGGCGCAAATGTATTATGACCGTTTTGAAAATGACCATATCAACATGATATCTCATGGTGATTGGGTGTTAGGTACATATAAAATTGCGTCGCAGAATATGCTATACAAAAACGGCTATACATGGAAACTATTCAACAACGGTGTAGCGGTCAACGTTACATTATATGTGCAGGGCTTAACGCCCGTTATAGTGGTCAAACGCCCGTCTGATAATTTTAATATCGGTGTTTCCCCGATTATCGGCAAACACAACATTGTTACAATGCCAAAACAGATAATTCAGTGCGTTATCAACGGCGCAATGTTTGCTGAAACTTCCGAAATCGGTGAGGATTTCAGAGACATTGCAAAACACATTACGGGCGGTCAGCAAATCGTAAATTACATTGGCTAATGAGGTGATTTTTTATGTTTAACAGTAGCGGTTATCCACGCAGAATTGATGAACAAATTGACGAATATATATCACCGTCGCCGATATCTGATATAACAGATAACAACGGCAATGTGATATTGTCGTCTAATTTGTTACTTTCCTATCTGTATCACACATACGGCAATTACAAATCAAATGCACCTATTTCGCAATTGTGGTTCATGTATGATGCTATTCATCATGCTGACTTTTTAAAAGCGTGGGCGGCGTGGACGGCAGAATATAACCCACTCGAAAATTACAACGGCATTGAAACAAATGTACGTCAGTACATGGACGGTGACGAAACGGAAACAATTACCCACGGCAAAACAACAACAAATTCCACGGGCGCAGGCGGTATTGTTTCAGTTACTCAGGTAACAACTTTTGACAGCACAACACCCCGTGACGATACCAAAACTACCAACACGGGAACGACCACGGCAACAGACAGCGGTACAACGGCAACGGGCAAGGTAAAAACAACCAAAAATTTAACGGTTGGTGAAACTACATACACCGCCGATAAAATTGAAGCTGAGACAAATACACGTCATGGTAATTTAGGCGTGACGACAAGTCAGCAAATGATAACAAGTGAAACAGAAATGAGACTAAACCCATTAATAACAATGTATATTGATACTTTTGTATCTGAATACTGTTATTATATAACGGATTTTTGGGGGTGTTGCGAATGACCATATCACTGTATAATATTTCGTGTGCGCCTAACGTGGTCAATAAATCTGCGTTTCTTGTTGACCCCCATGTTATTACGAACGTTCGCCCGAATGACCCGTGTGATATGTTGAATCCGTCAATCATTCTGGATTGGTTCAACGGCATTGAAAATTACAATTATGTGTATATCAGCACGTTTGACCGATTCTACTTTATAACGGGCGTAACACTCACAAGCGGTAAACGGTGTGTTATGTCGTGTGCAGTCGATGTACTGCACACATATCACGCCGACATAACAAAATGCACGGGCACGGTTTTACGGTCTGAAAGTATCGGCAAACCCACTATGATTTCAGATAGTAAACTACCAATTCACACAAACGAACGTACAATTGATTCTATCAATTTTCCCGATACACCGTTTACCCGTACCGTTGGTTCACACTACATATTAACAACAATCGGCGGTTCACCGTCGTCAACGTCTGAGGAGAGTGAAACAGAATGAGTACAAACGAAAGTATCTACGGCGCAAAAGAAAATTGGTCACCTGACCACTTTACTTACACGGGTAACGACCGAACAAAAATGTTCTTGATACCGTATTTCGGAGAGGGTCGAACGATTCAGAATATTCAGTTTTCACAGGGTTCAATTAAAGTCGGTTTGATAACGGGTGCACTTCCACGTGGTGCGGCAACTTCAAACGGTTATTACACAGAAAAACCGTTAGACGATTCACTCAGCTATTGCGGTTTAGGCGGCAACAGCGTTTACAGCAAATTACAGTATTTTATACCATCGGCAACAATGTTTGAAAATGGTATCGTACACACTGATTCACGGTCTATCACAAACTTTGCTTTTACTGAACGTTACGGCAACCGAAACACATTTACTTTGCAGGATTCGGGCACGGGCACAACGGGAAGTTATACACGTTATGCGCCAAAAGGTTTACACACGGCTGATACTGTTGCTGTTGGCGGCAATAAAAACCAACTGTTGACCCCATTTGCACAGATACCAATTAAAAATTGCGTGTTATGTCCAACAATTGTTGTGTGTAGCGGATTCAACGAAACAAATGGCACGTGCACAGATGTATCGAAAATGATGTTATGGGAATATCTGGACGACACAAATACTAAAAATTACACCACTCACCCACACATTTTATCAATTGGATTTACACCATATTATTCTCCGAATGTTGATACAATCGACGCCGAAACGGGCAAACCCACGGTTGACCGTAGAGGGGCAACGGGTAACAATGATACAACGTCAAGACAGTTCGGAAATGTTGCTATTTTATCTTCGTTATCTGTTGCAAACGGTATGGCGGCAAATGCCACAAATCCCGACGCAGGCAAATTACAAGATATATACTGTTATTGGTTTACCTATTCAGCAAACGCCGATGTTTCGGCTAACTCTAACAGTGCAATGATTTTCGGTGCGTCGGTATGTGGTTATGGCAACGGTTCATCGGTCGGAATGCTGACAACTACAAATACAACACCGCAAAATTACGGCATTATATTTCCACACCCACATATGATATGGCGCAAGGCTGCCGATAACAATACACGTGGTTTTTGTTACCTTGAATATTACGACGGCTTACAAGAATGGATTAGACGGCAAATTGCTTGTTTCGGTTTGTTTTTCACCGACGATGAACAAACCGCCCTTAACGGTGCGCTGAATAACGAAAATATGTTTCTTGGCACACTTGTTGACGGTATCGGAAACGGTGATTACACTAACGGTGAGGATAATGAACTGCAACCACAATGGACATGGGAAACAACAAACGATTCAGATTATGACGCTAAAAATCCACCACGTGTTGACCCCAACACATACAACGGTGTTATGGATACAGCTAGTGCACCGCTTTTACTATCGACAGCAACCGAACGTTATGTTATTGCCGATTCAAGTATGAATCAGTTGTTAACGAAATTATGGGATGTTATGGCGTTAGCTGACCCCACAACAATGACAAAATCAGATTACGCTCTTGATACATTTTTAACTAATAACCCCATCGACGCAATTGTATCATTGCAGTATGTGCCCGTGAAAGATATGGGCACGGGTTCAACAACTGTTGCATTAGGCAAATATGATACACAAATTCCTGCGGCATATGCTAAAACGTCAGTTGTTGCAGACTGTGGCACGATTGAAATTTTTCCACGGTGCGGTGATAACTGGATAGACAGAGAAATGAAGCTAACGTTATATTTACCGTTTTGCGGTGTTGTTGACCTTGACCCCGAAACATACATTAACCGCTATTGTAATGTTGAATATCTTATCGACCTTACAACGGGTACTTGTTCGGCGGTTGTGTCATTTATCGCTGACAATGGCAACCGTGTAATAACTGACATTGCAAACGGTGTATGTGCAATAGATTTACCCGTGACGGGATTACAGCAACAGACACTCAACTCAGAATTGTTCAATGCGTCCGAAAGTACGAAACAACTTAAAGTGAACAATGCTTTTAAGGGTTTCAAAAGTTTAATGGGTGCGGTCAACTCATTGCAGGGCAACCCAATGGGCGCAATTGATTCAATTTTAGGCGGTGCGGCTGACTTTTACAATATATTCCAGTCAGAGAAAATAGCCGATTACAATTTACAGCATACGATAATCCCCACAAAAATGATTGGTACGTCGGGCGGTTTAACGGGTGTAATGGCAACAATCAAACCGACTATTATATATAGTATACCCGTCAACGATGTAAATTATAGTACATACGGTCATTCAATCGGATTTGCGTGTTGTGAATCGGGTGTACTGTCCGGATATAGCGGCTATACTGAATGTACAAACGTTGATTTGTCTGGATTCAGTGCAACGACAACCGAAAAGAATATGATACAGTCAGCACTTACAGGAGGTGTATATTTATAATGGCGTTCAAGGTAAAGGATAAAACTATATATTTATCGCTTATGTCATTGGTAACGGTGTTGTTTGCGATAGTGTATACGGTGTTGGCACTCAACGACACACACGAAAATTACACTGAGACAACCAAAAATATAATTCTTGTTATTGTCGGTGCATTTTTCAACAACGGCACGAACATAAAAACCGACGAAACAAAAAAAGAATAATGTTTCACGTGAAACAATTAAGCCCCGTGTTAAACGGGGCTTTGTTTTAATCTTTATGGAGTATATGTTTCAGATAATCGACCGCTATTGACAATGTAAAATCAATTGGGGTAATTGCATGATAACAACCACAAATTTGTTCGGCGGTATTGCCTAAATAGTCAGTTATCGGGGTTTTGTATTCATCCGGCGAATCATCGTAAACACTTGCAAATTTATGCACAAACATATGTGATATAATAATTTCGTTGGATTCTTCTTTTATCCACTTTTTCACCACGTTGTAATATGTTAACGGTGATTCAATTCCACGTTCGGCAATTTCTGACGGGATAGCGTCTTTTGGTAATCCTGCTATAACTGTTTCAACATTGCCGCGGTGCATTTTGACGTATTTTTTCGCACCCATTGCTAAAAATTTCTCATATGTTTCACGGTCACCGTTTTCGTCGGTGTAACACCATGCACCCAAATCACGCAACAAATCTATGTTTTCATTATCCTTAAAAACCTTTTCATTTATAGCGTACTGTTTTTCATTGTATCGGTCAATTTCCTTTTCTAATTCGGAGCACGGTTTATAATACAGACTATCAGTATCATACTGCACTATTTTATCAGGGTATTTGCTGATAAAATACATTAATATTCGCCGTGCGTATGACGTACACCAAAATGCAATGTACGGATTCAGCCAACATTCACGAAATTGTTGTTTTATGGTTTTCGGGTTCGTAGCTTTAAACAAACCGACGTTTTTACTTGTTACATCGTCGTCGAATCCGTCAAAACTATCTTGTGAACGTGTTGCAAGTACACCGTAAAATGTGTTTACGTCACGTTTACTATCACGATATTCAACAGTTTTTTGTTGTCCGTTGTGCTTCAAAACAGCTTTTTTTATGTAGCTGTCTTTTATGCCGTCGCCGAGCCATTTGGGTATTTTTGCGTAACGGTCAAACGCCCACACTTTAAGCACGGTAATTTTCATTTCATAAATCATCATGTATGCAGATATATCCACGTCATTCATGACTACAATGCAATTTTTAGCTTTTAAAATCTTGCCATTATAAACAATCATTTCACGGGGTTCGCCGAATTTTTCTTGAAATGCTGTATCTTTATAATTGATGATTTTATGTTTGCTGAATGTGGCGTGATTTGTTTTGGATTCAAAATTCACTTTTGCTAAAATGAAATACGGTTGTTTGCGCTGTTTTGCTATGCTATAATATGACGGTTTATATTCTTTCAGCCATCCCGACGGATATTTTTCATGTAGTAACTGTGCAGGGTAATCGCTTGTTAAATCCGCACACGTTATATTTTTCAAATCAGTACCCACGAAATCAATGTTACTACCACATAAACCGCCCGAATAACCATATTCACGGCATAACGTCCATTGTTCGGGTGATACAAAAATATGTTTGTTTTTCTTTTGTAGCAGTTCAATGTTGTTTTTCGGTGGATGTTTGTAGCGGTCAGCGGTGTTTATGCGTTCATCTGTTAAATCGTCGTCATTGCGTATCAGTTCTTTTAATTTCATTCGCACAAATCCGCTTGACGTATACGGCAAACGCAAAGCCCCGTTATCCTGCAAATACGCTTTTGTTACGGCTTCATGCATTTCGGTCAATATGATAACATCATTTATGCAATAGTGTTTTTCTGTTTCGGTCAGCGGTGTATATGCGGTGCGGATTAAATCATAATCCAAATCACCTTTTAATTTTTGTGTTGCCGTCCAGTTTTTTGCAATGTTGGCTAGCGAATGACCGAATAATCCGATACACTCACGGAATTGGATGTTTCCGAACTCGATGTATAAACAATCACGCTGAGACTTTGCAAACATTTTCGTGCACTCAAATTCGTTCATCATTCGGTATTTGATGAAACTCCATTCGTGCGCAAGGTTTGCAACCCATATATAGCATTTTGCAGGGGATTCAACGCCCATGTTTTTATATGCAATAACATCTTGCAACACGTGGAAAAAATCAACGAACTGTTGCAACGTGCGGTATATAGCATAATGCTGAGTACCCACGGCGATTTGAAACGAATAACAAAAACAGTCTTTCACGGTTTTGTGTGTGTCGTCGGTGTATATCGTTGTGGATTCTGTGTCAAATCCTATACCCGTTTTAAAAACGGGGTTGACGACGGTTTTAATAGTACCGTCGTCTTTTTCCTCAGTTACCGCTTGCGTGGTATCGTCTATCAGCGTCATCAATAACGCTTCTAATTCGTATTTGTTGTAATTTGTGAAATCAGTCATATTAATCAAACCCCATATCATAATTATCATAGTCGGAATTGTCAAATTCAACGGCCTCACCCGTGTTTGGGTCAACTTTCACGCCGTCGGGTGTTTCCTCAACGTCTGGAATGTTGTCAACCCATTCTTGAAACTTTGTGCTATTTGGTTCAACTTCATTACCGCCGTTGTTAAATACCGTTTCCCATTCTGACGCACGATATGTGTCGTCACGCCATGCTCTTGACCAATCCAATTCGGGCAAACCTAATTTTTCAAGGGCTTCGGCAAGTGCGTAAACTTCTGCGCTCAAATCTTCAAACGTTTTTTGCAATTCGGCGTACCATCTTGTGAAACCGCCTGCAATGTTTTTATTCTTGATGTTTTCTTTTTTCTGTGCTTCATTCATCGCCTTGACGTATGGACGTTTTAAAATGTTTACGGGTTTGCGGCGGTTTTTTATCGCCCTGATGGTTTGGTGTTTTTTGCGGTTCTCAGCGGTGTTTTTTATCTGGACGATTGTTTGGCCGTTTACGTGTTTATCACGTATATCAAATTGTTTTAATGGCACTGTTGCCGCCTGATATTCAGCCGAACCCGTGCCAAATACTTTTGCAACCGTCTGTATGTAGCTGTTGATACTGCGTATATTCAGCGCAGTTTTTGATAACTTTTTAGCCATAATATTCACCGTCCAAAACCATTCTGAATGCAGTTGCTATTGTATTACAAATGTTGTAATGTTTGCATATTTCACATTTGCCGTATGCGCTAACACATTCACCCACATTTGCAAAACAGTCAAGAATCATTCTTGATACATCATATGCAGTCATTAATAATCACCTCTTGCAATGTAATCAAACGCCAACACGGGCATATATAACGCCATTATAATATTGTCCCACGAATACCATTTTGAAAGTTGTTCATAGTATTCAGCCGCACACATATTCAATAAATCGTTCGTTGTTTTCATTTTCGTTCACCTCAAAACATATAGAATTTGCCGCTTGTATGATTACGCTTTTTTGCGTAAAAATTGCGTTTGCGGTTCGTGTTATCTGATACGGGTTTCAATGGGCGTGTTTTCAAATATTCGTAAATATCACGCCCCTCATTATCAAGCCACTCAGCGGCGGCTTTTTTGCGTCGTGGGTTTTTCAAATCTTGCATTGCGCTGTATAACAGCGCATATGCTAAATTATCCCACGGGTTTTCGTACTTGTCATATTTGTTTGGCATTCGGTAACAACCGCTTGTTTCAAGTGGTTTTGTGTTTATTGGCATTATTTGTACACCTCCGTTTTAATGTATTCTAAACGTTCAAACTTGATATTTGATGTTTTTTCTATCTTGTATAGTACCGTTTTAAATAATATACGTACATCATCGGCACTAACCGTTTTATTTTTGCTTGTCACTGATACAATAGCACGTTCGGTATGTGAATTATCAGTTCTATGTAACATTAATCTGAAATAGTGATAATAAATTGTTGGCATTGTTTACACCTCACTTTTTATTTGTTCTTCTAATTTTGGCAAGTATTTCGTTAACACGTTGTTTCTTATGTATTCAGCGTTATACTTTGGATTTGACTGCATAACGGCAAACGGTCGACCTAATTCAATTTCACGTTTCTTTTCAGTTTCAGCCATTAGCTTAATCAGCGTTTCAAAATGTGATGGGTAAAATTTTGCAAGGTATGCAAGATTTTTTCGACTTGCTAACGGACAAAACATACAGCCGCAACGGTCATTATATTTGTAGTAATCATTAAAAATTGGTACTGTTTTAGCCCATTCTAATATTGACAGTTCGTAAATGTCAAAATCTGCTAACGGGTAAATTTCTGTTATTGTACCGTCTTTTCGCTTTTCAAAGCGTTTCTTTTCGTCTGCACAATAACCAATATAATGTATGGCGTATTGATTGTTAGACAACAAAATTTCGTCAAGCTGTTTCAAGCTATCAAGTTTATACTTACTATTGCACCAACGAACTTTACGTGTTGGAAAACCATATTTATTATATAAGTCAATCCATTTTACACGGGGTTTAATTCTGAGAAATTTAATACCGTGTTTTTTGCATTCCGTTTCCATATAGTCAATTACGTCCGTAATAAAAGGGTAATCAATTTCAAGTTCAAAATGCACAACACCGTCTAACGGGTATTTTGTCGGGTTTGATAGTATTAGTTTAAGCATATATAAACTATCTTTACCGCCACTTACGGACGCCCAATATGATGGACGTAAAGCAATTTTATTTTCCATGTTCACACCCCCTTTACAATAACAGTTGTTTTGTTGTCGCAAGCGTCGTATGTTGTTGTGATTATTGCTTTTTCTGAAAAGCCGTTGACCTTGCGTATTATGTGTGATTTGTCGCTCCAATCACCTGACATTATAAATATTGTCGTGGTGCGGATATTGTGTGTTATGAATTTTTCGTAGTCAGTCATTTTAATTACCTCTTTCCTCCCCGTGTAGCCGATAGGTCAGCTTTTGTTGATTTATTCAGTTTCTACTATGATATCAAGAAAACGTGTTTCATGATTTGCATAGAACTTTTTATACAGTTCGTGACATTCAGCTTCTAACACTTTTTCATCGCCTTGAATTATTGTTTCAAGTCGTCGTGTTTCAAATCCACCAATAATTGCTTCACTGTAAATTCTGTATCTCATTTTAATACCTCTTTCCCACGGTGTGCCCGTGTTTTATTTTCTATATATATATTATACTGCTTTTTTAAGGCTTTTACAAGTCAAATATTGCGGTGTCAAGTGGTATTTTGACCATTTATTGCGGTTTTATATTATACGTCGTATAGTATTCTAAAACGCTCCAAATTGCGCTGTATGACGTCCTTACATACGGTGCTATAATTATATTGGTATACCCTTTAAAATGCCGTGTGCGTGATTTGCTTAATATTTAAGTAATATTTGTGATGTTTTATACGTTTTGT
>Ga0233370_1000053_pt1 | contig 13734 bp, 26 predicted proteins | sample ElkDunMinimDraft_2_FD_180686 | JGI IMG/M metagenome (GOLD analysis project Ga0233370, IMG submission 180686) | Fecal eukaryotic communites from dung pellets of Tule Elk in California, USA - Elk Dung D2 | ecosystem: Host-associated > Mammals > Digestive system > Large intestine > Fecal | place...
ACAATGATTTTAATCTCTTCACTGTTTATTCTACTAATCTTCTACTTCGGAATATATGCCACCCATATAAAACCAAATATGAGAAAACATAAAGAAATCTTCGAATATGTGGACGAAATGATTTGGATGGCAGATAGAGGAAATATGTATGATAAAACGTTTATAGAAAACTGTATCGGATATAAAGAAGCAAATATAGCAGCAAGATACCTCAGAACAAAAGGATATAAAGTGGAAATAAACGTGTCATACCCCTACTGGGCTAATTATAGAAAAACTACTAATATAAGAGTAATAAATAAAAATGATGACTTCTCCCATTGGGGAAAAGTATTAGATAGAATGTAAAATATATTATGCAGAAACTTATTGAACTCATGACATCTCTCAACCAAAAAAGAGATGTCTTCTACCAAATAACAAAAGATAGAGAAAATAATTTCACTATCTCAGTGTGGAAACTTGGATACCAAACAGCATGGTACGCAGTAAATCCAGATATCGAACAAGCAGTAAATGAACTAATGCCTAAACTAATACAAGATAAAGTAATATCATGATAATACTATATATTATACTATACCTCATCATGGGAACGATAGTAGTAAAATTCGTCTACCCTAACCCAATATTATATACCGAAGAAAAATTCCTCGTCTTCTTCATCATAACAATGTGGCCAATCATTGTCATTTATATAATAATAAATGCAATCGATAAACTACTATGACAAAACAAGACACACCCAATATAATAGATAAAAAAATTAAACTCTGTAACAGAATTAAACTACCATCAGATAACGTATTTAATTCTTCACTTAATATAATAAAAAAAGACAAATACTCAATCAGCAAATATACACTCCTCCCTAAATCATCTAAAACAAAAATATAACATGCTGTATGATGATATAATACACCCATCAAAATATGACGATAACGTGAGAAGCAAAATGGATAGCCCAGTTATCGAAGATAAAAAATATAATAAAAAACGACAATCAATCAAAGCAAAACTTAAACTCTCACCGTTTAGAAATTCTAATATATATATCTACCCTAAACCATATACAAAACTACATATATGTGCAACACATACAATACCTAAAATATATTGACTATTTGTACGTCTGAAATCAAATTCTTACAGTTGTAATTGATTGATTACCATATATTTATATAACTACCCTTTGTAAGTGGTTGAAAATGAGATAATTATGATGGTGGAAGAAAGTGGAAAGAAGTGGAAGAAAATGGTATAATTAATTATTAAAAACAGTGTATTTTAGGGGCATACGTCCCCACATGAAGAGGATGATGGAGTTGGGAAAAAATTTATGGGTGAATAGGGATAATTTTTTATAAATGGGGTGGTGTTAATATGGGGGAAAATAAAAAAAGAAACAGTGTCTCGTGTAAAATTTCATAATTTTTTAAATTTGTGAAATTGTGTAATATGTGGCGAAAAAGTTTGTTATATTGAATATAAATTTGTATATATAAAAAAATGGGATTACGTTATGTAGTCCCATTTTGTTTTTTTGTAACTGTTCATTTATTTTTCATTGGATTGGCCATATCCGCTGATAGTATCGACATCTTCGAGTCCTTGAAAGAGGACGAAAACAGCCACAATACCGATAATGATATTGATGAGCAAAAGGTTAAAGGAGCAGGTAAAGGCGATATAAAACAGAGTCGCAGTTACAATGAATTCGATAAGGCATCGAATTTCGATTTTAGTAATGTTAGTCATATATGAAAAAGTTTTGTCGTAATATAAATATACGACAAAGGGCGTAAAACTTTCAAGTAATACGCCCAGGGGTACTCAAATGAGTACTTAAGTATGAAAAAGATTTAAATTTTGCTTCGAAGTTCTTTTGCTTTGTTAAGATACCATTTTTCTTTATTGATATCTTTCATTAGTTCTTCATTAGGTTTATTACCCATACGAAGTCTATACTTGAGAGCAGTGATTTCACACCACAGTGCTGTTTTCTCAGGTCCATAGATACGTTCAATCATCTCGATAGTTTCGAGAGGGTAGTTATTATAATGCTGAGGATGGTTTACGTATTCGTACTGTGAACTTGTAACCTTTTCTGTTGTTGATTCAGTTATTTCTTCTGATGTAGTAGAAGGCAAGTCTGTAATCACAGTATTAGGTGATTCATATTCATCTGTACTCTCTACGTGTTTTTCGTTATTATTTTTAAAAGTGTCAAGTGCTCTTTGTATAAGTTCTTTATCGTAAGAGGATTTAATTTTGTTTTTACTGTCCATATTATTTTTTGATGTTAGTGTATTTGTTGTTGCACCGAGTTTAACTGTTTGCCATTCATTAGTGAAAGGGTTAAACTGTTTAATTGTGACCTCAGGGTCATTTTTCAGTTCTTCAAAGAGTTTTGAGATTTTGTCATAGATGTGTGTAAATTCTTTTTCTGATGGGCATGTCCATACGTTAAAAAGGTTGTCGTTCATTGTTTTATTAATATTTAGTTTACATTATTATTCGTCATTAAGGATATCTGAGAATGATTTCACGAGTGAGTTATATGAAGACTCTGCCATATTTGTACTATAGTCATTTTGAGTAGTATACAGTAATGGTTGTGACTGCATAAGTGTTTGCCAAGCTATTGGATTAATGTTCTGTGTCATGATATCCTGTAGCATTTTTTTCTCACTGTTAAGTGAGTTATGCATATTTTGTAATTTGTTGTATATATCGTCCCAATTTGCACTCAGGTTATTTGTAGCAGCCATTTTAATCACTCTCAATTTATATATACAAATATACAAAAAAGATGTTACAAAAGCAAGTAATAAACAAGTAATGTTAGCCTTGTCGTTATTTGGCAAGGTTAACTATACAGTTATTTGTTTTATGTATTTTTTATTTTACTATGTAGTAGTTCAGGAATTCATTCATTGTCATTGAGACTATCAGGCCTGTGTCATTTTCCTTTACTTTTACCCAGGTAACATTACCTTTACCTGTTTTTATGTCTAAGACTTTACCTGTTCTATCAGGTGAAGGACCTTCGAATGGGTTGTCCATTGACTCGAGTAGTTCTTTATATCGTATGTCATATGTTTCACCTATTTTGACAGCTTTGGCTGCTTTGGTTTTGCATATGGTCACACCGACAGCGATTGCTATCAGCGTTATTAATGGGACCATGAAGATTAACAAGATTTCAATTGGTTTTAAATACATATATTAACAGTTATTTTTTATACACGTATATATTACATACAAAAATCATGCCATGGGGACCTGTTTATCTATAAAAATTTGAAATAATATTTCTACACTTTTGCGCAGGTTGGAGACTATACTTGAGGGACTATTTCAAACCCTCTTATCAGGAATGTATTTCAATCTGATTTACTACAGGACAAAAATCATGCCAAAGTGGTTAATATACAAAAAAACCTGACTATTTTTTAGTCAGGGAGTTCGTTTGTCAGGATACAAATGACGCATGGTATATTTTGCTTTCCCCATTTCATCAGGGTGGAAAGGTTCTAAGGTCGACAATGACAAGTGATTACTGTACTTCGTCATCTGTTATTGTGGAACCTTAACTCATTGCAAGCTGTTAATTGAGTTTATTGTCTTCTTTAACTGCTGTATGTATCCTTTGACAAAAAGGAGGTTATTTTGTTGCGAACGGGTGGACTCGAACCACCGACCTTCAGCTTATGAGACTGACTAGCTACCACTGCTACACGCCGCAATATACTATTAACAGAAAACCGTTCTTGTCTAACAACCACTTCGTTAATTAAGATGTTTTTGCTGTGGGTTTTCTTTATTTTTTACAAATATACAAAATAAATATAATAAAAACAAATAAAAATCAAAAAAAAGTAAGTTTTATTTATTGAAGAGGATATTAGGTGACTCGTATACGTATTTGCTTCAATCCCGAAAGCATTACACCTGTTATCCTTAATGGGCTAACCATTTGGGGATTTTTCTATTTCTTTTGTCTATCGAATAGATAAAACTTACACACACAGTATTTTAAAACACATATCAAAATCCCCAACAAACGTAATTAAAACACCATGTGATTAACTTATACAAACTTACGTTTTGTTGTTTTTAAGTCCTACTCTGCCTGTTTTTAGATAGTATTATTCAGGTTTTTTAGACAGAGGGGGGCATAGTCAAATAAATAATCAAAACTAAAGGCCTTAACTATCATTATCCTGGTGAGAATCCAGAACCCTATCCTTTTGTGCCTGAGGCGAGACTCGAACTCGCACGGGCATCGCTGCCCAGGGGATTTTGAGTCCCCTGTGTCTACCATTCCACCACTCAGGCAAATTGTAGCGTGGGCGGGACTCGAACCCGCACGGGCATTGCTGCCCAGGGGATTGGTCGAGGTATAGGGTTCGAACCTATCATAGTTACATATATTACCTCAACGAGATTTGTTAAGCAGTTTTCTCTGCTAATTAAGTCCCCTGTGTCTACCATTCCACCACCACGCCATATTTTTTCAAAGAACAAAATAATGTTATAAGTGTGCCACAGTTACACTATCTCAAGGCCGAACCTCAATTACACCATTGTGAAGGTCTCTTCAAACAACATTACAAATATATAAACAAATAGTATGAAAAACAAATTTTTTTACATTGTAGTATAAAAAATCAATACTGATGTGAAAGTTGAAAGGAATGCAACTGTTTCAAGCCAGTAAATAAAACTTGTTTTTACTGTATGAGTAAAATAAGCTGCTACAGCAAATACTACAAACCAACCAAGAATTACATACCACAGGTGAGGCACCAAAACTACCCACAAGAGTGCACAGATTGCTGCTACAACAGCACTTGTCATATGTACAGACTGTTCAAGTTCGCTACTCTTAAATGCAGGGGCTGCACCTGTAAAAATGATACCTGCTGCAGCAAGGAACGCAAGAAACTGAAAGTTGGTACCTGTTGACATTTCAATCCATGCAGGCATCAGGAGTCCTGCCATTGAGAGCATCATAATAGGGAAGAGGCATCTCGACCACGACCACTTTTCCTTAAACAAGTAATATGTCATTGACAAAGATTTTGGAACGCCAAACAAACTAAGAGCTGCAATGTTATATACAAGGTATATACAGAATGCAATCACGGAAAAAATTAAAATCCAATTCATATTTCTAAATTTTGTTATTATGTTTTTAGGGTACTCAAATGAGTACTTAAGTATCAAATTTTAAAAAACGAGACCTCCATGCAGGCAACCACAGACGAATCGACTGTTGATTGGGAGGAATTCACTGCTCACTCGTTTTATTTATATTAGCGTCCATGGTGGGGCTCGAACCCACTTGACTGCACAGTTTATTATGCTCATCGTTACCACGTTACTTTCACATGGGCCACCTCCACAATTAAAGGCTGTGGATACCTTAGTGGTCCCAGAGGGACTTGAACCCCCGACCCACAGATTATGAGTCTGTCGCTCTAACCAACTGAGCTATGGGACCTTCGGGGAAGGTTTTATAAGGAACCTCCCTAAACCTGTTTGTAACAATTAAAACATAAAGGCTGAGAGATATCACATCTGTCATGGATTGCCTTTGAAAACTGAAAGAAATTAGTAGCGCATAGGGGAGTCGAACCCCTCTTCCAAGAATGAAAATCTTGTGTCCTAGCCGATAGACGAATGCGCCATTGTTGTTTTTACCTACAACCTCCTCTGTCCATATTATCTTCCCAAGGAGTAAGCCCTATTGTATTTTAAACCCAAATTACAGTTATGGGAGTGGTATTGCGGAGGATGGTGGATTCGAACCACCGTTGACGGCGTGACAGGCAATTTTCTATAGTGCTGTTAATTTCCATCAACCTGAAAATATTTTAATACGTTGTGCTAACCACTACACTAATCCTCCATTATTTTTGAGCAACAGAAAGGAATCGAACCTTCGTCTTTGGTTTGGGAAACCAACGCACTAGCCGTTGTGCTACTGATGCATAATAACCTCTAAAAAGCTGCCACTTCAATATATAGGTTGAGGCCTTGTACTTTGGCTATATATTTTGAGAGTAGGATTCGCTGTTTACCCTCCATTCAATACTTTTTCATAAACGCCCTATGAGGTGCTAAGATATCCGCAGGTTATAACCAATTGTCTTAGTTATGTAATGCAAATATACATAAATATTATCAGAAAAGCAATTATTTCTAAATAATTTTTAGAACCATCTGGCCAGGTAATGATTATACCTGATAATCTTCATCACATCCTCAGGAGTCATCTTAGCAAGGTCAGTGTCGTCTGAGTCACCAACATAGTTGAGTTCATTAACATCTTGGTCTGTGTTTACCTCATATACTTCAATGAAACTGCCTGCAACTGGACAGGTCTTTCTCTCTACTCTATAGGTACCATAATCGGTTTCAATAATTCTGTGCTTCATACTGATTGATTGTTATATACAAATATCGTGCCAAACTATTAAAAAATAACCCTTCTCTCCACTCCTTCGAGTTACCTTACACGGACTTCATTACGGCCAACCGCTTATCCTACCTCTGCATATGCTTCATCGAGAAGGGTACTCAAATGAGTACTTTTACTGATGTCTTTTCATAAACTTCGTAAGTACTTCGGTATTTTCGTTAATTGTTTTCTGCAATGTGTTGAGGATTGAAATCAGATTATCACTGCGTTTCGATTCACCCTTATATAGATTGTACATATCTGTAAGGTTTTTGTGAAAGTTCTTCAGGTGTTGCATTAGGTTCAATTCCCCTTGTAGTTTTTCACATTTCGCCTTATATTTTGATACATCAGTGAATAAGTCAATACCTGCTATTCCCAGATAAATGCAATGAATCACACAAAGCGTAAAGAAGATATCTGGATTATAGTAACCTATTTTGAGTAAATAAAGACCACAAAACAGAGACACAATCGATAGAAAATATAATATTTTATTAAACATAATATATTGTTTTAATTAACAACCCATTATTTCGTAAGTGAAAGGTACCTTTGAATCCTCAAACAACATTTCAAGGATTTCTTCTTCTGACATACAGTTATCTTCGCTCAACAACTCATCATATTTCCAATTGTCGTCCTTGGTGATAAGTTTGATTTCTGCATAGTTACGACCATCGTGATGGATGCCTGTAAGATACATCTTTTCGTTATCGACATCTATGATATGATAATCGACATCATCAAAGAAGTCTGACACTGCAGTAAAAATGTTATCATACTTAGCATAACCGCATCTTCTTCCATCCCATCGACCTATATCGACTTTTATGATACAAGGTGTGTCAGAAGTCACTACCTTTTCGCCTCCATTAGGCAAGATAGTTCTTTTATAGTTAGCGAACTTAAAACTATCCCAAAATGTCTCGACCTCCAAGTCAATTTCGTTTTGAATGAACTCCTCCATTGACATTGTGAAAGGGTCAGTAATTTCGTTAGTTTCCTCATCGAATGTATAACCATTTACTTCAGCAAACTCTTTCATTTCTGCTGGCCACTGAGGGTCATCAGTATTAGGATTAAATGTGTCGAGGAATCTTGTTTTTGTTATGATTTCCATATTTTAATGTTTTAATTGTTCGCCAAACTTTATACTAAAATCGTGCCAAACTTGTCAGTCCACGAAACAAATTTCGCAAATCACATTACACTTAGGGACTTTATTGAACTTATGATTGTCATAGCAATCAATCCAAAAATACTCCCTTCTAAGCTTGTCATAATAGACCTGCACATTGATTCCGTCTCGATTTGCCACTTTGTCGGCATTCTTACAGACTCTCTTAAAGTTAGGATTCTCTGAGTGCTTCTCATACATATCCCTGCTAATGATTGTGATATCCATTGTCTTTAATGTTTTTAGTTACACATACTGCTCTATTGAATCTGCGATTGAAAGTATTGTCTGCGCTGTCAGCACTGAGTCTCCACAACTACCAATCACATACCAGTCCTCTTCTCTAAAGTCCTCCAAGGTCAGTCCCTCATCATAGTTCAGTGTTGTTGGAGAAATTGCCAACTCGAGCATATTGTCTTTTTCTCTTAGAGCAATAACTTTATACTCATCCACATTGTCAGCTCCCCAATCCACTATGTAAGCGTAAATTTGGTCATTCTCGTGATTGTTGTTCTGTGTGTTGATGAACCCACCATTTTCAACAACAAATGCTTTGACAAGATTTACAAGATTATCAATCTCGTTGTAAATAAGGTTTCTTAATTTTTGCATATCTTTTGTTTTAATTTGTTACATTGAAATTATAAACCAAAATCGTGCCAAAGTGTTACTCAATAAGCAAAGATTTCAGAAAAAGTGTTTGTCTTATTAAGAAATGCAGTATATGCCTCTATCCACATTCCTCTCTGCCCATAGATTGATTTCTTTTCGTATGTGTCATATACAAGACATCCGTTCTCATCTATTTCAACATACTCAACATATTCATACCCATTTTCAGTTGCAAAAGGTACATCATAACGACCAAACTCAAAACGAGTGATACCCCTTTTAATCATTTCTGATTTGAACTCATCCCTTGCTTTGTTGCAAAGTTCGTGATAACGAGTTATGTAAGATTTCCTTTTTCCCATATTAGAGACCCATAAAAGTTTCGTATATATTAAAATGATTAAAATTGTATTTTTCTACTTCACTATGATTAGTGGTGTTGAATACTGCGACTTTATCTGATGTATAGCAATCGAATCCGCAATATGGATAAGCATTTTCAATATAGAAAGGAATAACAAAAAGTCTTCCGTTAAGTCTCTGATAAATCAGACCAGTCCAATCTCCTGCGGATGAAGATGTGTCTACGAAACTAACTCTGACAATAGATGAAAATTTCTCCTTAAGGAAAGATTCAACATAAGATGGGGTTGTTCTGCCATTGTTATTTACAATGTAGTAATTTCTTTCTACTAAAATTCTTTTGTCCATATATCTAATTGTTTTTTACTGATATTATCAATTCAACTATCGTGCCAAACTACTTTTTATGATAGTTTTTTCCCATTTCGTATGCCTGTTCTGCTGTTACAGAGACATTGCCGAATATAGGGTGTGCGGCTTGGTAAGTTTCATAGATAATCTTTCTGACAGAATCATCATAATAACCTGCGAAATATCCGAAGTTGGATTTAGCGATTTCAAGAGCCTCCTCTTTAGAAATGTTGTTAGCCTCTTGAACATAGGTAGCATAAGCATCAAGAAAATCGAGTGCTTTCTGTTTGTCTTTCTTGGCGAGACTCAGAGCCTTGTCGAAAATCTCACCAATTGTGTTTAGTTCTTTATTTTCGTATATCATATCTTAAGCGTATGCAAGGTTTTCATCGTAAAGAAATTCTCCACTCTCAATTTTTGCCTTTACCTCATCCATTCTCATACGACACTGATAGCAATAGTCGTGCAAGAAGATGTAAAGATACTTTCTTGTGGTGACTGAAAAATCCCACATAGGACCCAGTGTGACAACACCATTCTCATATTTTGCAACTACTGAATCGTATGACTGAAAGTAAGTTGCACCATTGAATTTGACCACAAACTGATTAGGAATTGCATTTCCTCTATCACTGATAATGTTCTCTACCATATTTTTGTTTTTTAATTGTTACTACTATCTTATATACAAAGTCTATGCCAAAATGTTACTTACATTGCCAAAACTTGAATGCTTGTCTTGAAATGTTCAAAATCATATTCTGTCATCTGTTCTGCGTATGCATATTCAGAGTCGATAGCATCATCGAACATATCATTCTGTAGGCAAAGGTCGATAATATCTTCTGGACTACTATGATAGTTCACATATACTGGGATTGAATATCCGTTTGGGCCTGTTACATTTACAAGCCAGCAACCTGCAAGATTAAATTCAGGAGTTGTCATATTTTTAAGTTTTTAATTGTTACTACTATCTTATATACAAAGTCTATGCCAAAGTTTAGAATTCATCAATAATATATGAATGAATCAAATCTAATTCTGCATTATCAGGATAAACTTCCTCAGCAAATTTGTCTGTTGTCATATTGCCTGCGTAATAATGCAGTTCGTTGTCTATCAGCTCAACATCAGTAATGAGCATACCATTAACAACAAGGTCTCCATCTTCGATAGTGATAACCCCTCCGTAGCTATCAACAATGTCTTTAACAATGTTTTCCATATTAGTATTCGTATCTGCGTTTTGAATAAATCTCTGTTTTAATTGTATCACCAGTAAGTTTAGCGATTCGTTTTGCTTCAACCACTGCTGACTTTGGACAATCAGCTGTGCTTTTGTAACAAAATCCATTAGAATAATAATGAATGATGTAACGAGTTTCTGTTATGTATCTCTTTTTTGCCATATACTGATATTATTGCAATGTTCGTGCCAAACTATTTTTCTTTGGCTTCTGTATTTGCTTTTATCTTTTCAGCCCACTCCATTATCTCATCCACAATCCATTTGCCACACTTAACAATGTCCCCATATCTAAAGGATGCATTATAGTCATACTTGGATGGGTTTTCGCCTCTGTCTTTCCACATAAAATCGACATTTGGAGTGTTGATTGTTACTCCATTTGCAATGAGGACACAGATGTCATCACAATTACGATGCTCATAGAAAGCAATGTTTATCTGTTCTGTAGTAGTGGATACACTTACCACATAGCCCTGCTCCCTGCAATTCTCATACCTACCAACACGAGTTAGATAAAAAATATCTTTCCCAAAAAAATCTTCGAGTCTAAAGATTTGACTCTGAATGTAAGCCAAAACTGCTCTTGCCTGCCAGCAAGCACCATCCTGATTGTAATTCTCAATACTAACCATTTTCGTTTTATTTTTAATTGTTACTGCTATCCTATATGCAAAGTGTGTGCCAAAGGGTACTCAATTGAGTACTATATTAGTCTATGTTAAGGAATTCTTCAAGAAATTCCAAAATTGAAAGCCCATCATCGATTGAAAGTTCTCTTAATGGATATTCTTCTGCCTCATCTTCAAATGAAACCATTACAGACCTCACTCCATTTATGGACCCAAGGCTGAGGGTAATACGATAATTCCCATCCCTAAGCTTAACATCATCGAATGCAACATTCTCTAACTTGTGATTCTTGATTAACTTGAACAGAGCTAGCTCTGTATCTCCCTGCAGTTCTCCCAACCTGCCAAACAACGCTCTACTGCTTCTCATAACTTTTACATTTCTTTATATTCACACATATCTTCGTAATTCTCTATTGTAAGGTAATCTGATGGATTTCTTAGCATCTGCTCTACAGCCATTTCTCTAATCTTTTCCATCTCTTCCTCTGTCATCTCGCCTTTCTTTCTTATGACAGGTACATTTGTCGTGACAACGAATGTAACATCAAATGAAGTGTTTTCATATTCATCGCCCACCATATCAGAAAGTTTGTTGTAAACTGCTTCATATAGATAGATGACAGAGCAATCAGTCATTTCATTGATGCTGACTTTGGTATTGTCCTCATCTTTTACATAGATGGTATCATTGTCATAGATGACTGACTTAACGACAGTGGCATCAGCCCCTCCGTCATAATGATTGAATACGCACACTGACAATAAGTCTGAATCATCATCGTATGATGTTGGGAAGTCCACCTGCGTTATGCCTGCTTTCTTGAATAGGGCTTTGATTTCATTGACTACCCTACCCTCCATTTCTCTCATTTCTTTGTAAAAATCTACCATAGATAAAATCGTTTTACTGGATGTTTGACATTACTGATAAAAAGTAAGGAATTGAATAGATTGACAGATTGCACTGCAATTTTTCTTCTGCCATTATATCGCATAGAAGTTCAAGTGTCAGAGGAAGTGTCATACCATCAGTTTCCCAAGTGATTGTGTTGAGGTGTGTTTCGATTTCAGAGAGGATATGTTTGCCCTCATCATCAAAGTCAAGAAACTGAGTGCAGCCACCCCATCCATCATTATAAAGTCTCCCAATCTTTTTGAAGTCCTCATCCCTTACTGCAACTTCAAAGTCTGCCACATAGGGAAGTGAATCATCGTGTCCCTGCACTTTGGTAACATTTACCAAGCGAATACAATAGTCAAAATTGATTGTGCATCTAATCTTATTTGTCATTTTTCAAAATTTTATGTTGTGCAACATTGTAAATTGAATGTAGTCTATCATCATCTTCAACGAAATATCCTACATAATTTTTCCTTTTCTTATACTCACTACTTACTGCAACATCCGTGCCATTAAGTGAAAAGTAAATCCAATAATTTTCTTTTTTGAGTTTCTTTTCTTTGCGAGCTTTATCTATTATACCATATATTTCTACTATTGTTACCATTGAATCTAAATTTTATTCATTCCAATCGTCCTCAACCTCTAAAAATTGTACTCTAACTGCACAAATTTTATCAGAGTCTTCAGACTCATAAACTACATCCACTGGATAGTTTCCGTCTCCATAACCAGATGAAGATACACAACCTGCATTCTCAAGTATCATATACTGATTTAACTCCTTGCAAATGAAATGCAAATACCATTCCTCATCCAAAGTTGATTTGTGATGTTTGTCATAATATGCAAGGTCGCATATTGACATTGTACCAGAATCAACTCCAACACTTTCTGCTTCCTCCCAAATGAAGTTCTCAATGTCGTAATCATCGTTTGTGTGGATAGCAACCAACATTCCAACGCAACCATCCTTGTCTGGGACAATATAGACATTGTATTTCCCATCTACTGCCTTAAAGTCAGTATTACACCACTCATCACTTACATAACAAGGGTCTGATACCTTAATTTGTCCAGAGTTTACAACAAATTCGCCTATCTTAAATCTTTTCATATTATTTGTTTGTTAATTGTTACATTGAAACTATATGCTAATATCGTGCCAAACTACTTGCAACCGAGAGGGCAATGACTACAATTACACTCCTTACAGATTGAACAAGGGGCTATGGGTTTTCCACAAGACGGACACACCTGCATCTTTAATGTCATTTCCAATTCTACCTCACACTCACATTCTGGACACCATTCTGTTGTGGTCTCACTTAAAAAATCGTAACACTCATCGAGTTCTTTCGCTTCGTTTGCATCGTACACCTCGCTTATTGTACCGCTATACCAAAGTGTATCACGAACTTCGTTAAATGCTTTCTCAAAGACAGAGTAATGTCCAAAAACAAACTCTGGGTCGTGGTCAAGAGTTTCATAAATGACACCCATTTCATCTATATAATCTCTCCAAAATACATCAATAGAAATATCTTTGAGACAATCAGCACTCTCATCATCATTCCACGAAGCCCTTTCAATCATCATCGCTGAGGTTTCTCTTTTGAAAAAACCGATTTTTGAAAGGTCTGTCCTTTTGTCAAGTGTTGCAACAATGGAAACAATTTCTGCACCATTACCAACAAAACCATTCAGAAAGTCCACAAAAAACACACCATCCACATAAAAACCGATATGTGCCTCCCTATCAAGTTCTGCATCGTCTGTAACAAAAATGCTGGCAATCTCAACATTTCCATAATTTATGTGGGTTGCAGGTATCTTGTCAATTCCGACACAACACCCACTGCCGAAATTTACATCATCGAATCTAACACCATTTTCTCTAACAAGTTGTACAATGTAGTTCATATCTTTTTGTTTTAATTTGTTACATTGAAAGTATATGCCAATATCGTGCCA
>Ga0233370_1000054_pt1 | contig 13724 bp, 8 predicted proteins | sample ElkDunMinimDraft_2_FD_180686 | JGI IMG/M metagenome (GOLD analysis project Ga0233370, IMG submission 180686) | Fecal eukaryotic communites from dung pellets of Tule Elk in California, USA - Elk Dung D2 | ecosystem: Host-associated > Mammals > Digestive system > Large intestine > Fecal | place...
CGCAGGATCCACAATGCGCACTTCCGTATCCGCCATCAAGCCCTTGATAACGACGCTACCCTTATAGTTTGGATACACAGGATTAGGATAAGCGTACAAAGAAGAGAAGTCTTCCTCTGGCTCAACAGCATCACTCATATAGGATACCAAGCCCGAACCTGTACCAATAAACACTTCGCCCGTAGATTCTTGGAGTGCAATTGCCAAAATATCGTTGCTTGGCAAGAGTGAGTTCTCTGTAGTAAAATGCGAGATCATCTCCAACGTGGAATTCATATCTGCAGTAGGTTCGGTGAAACCCATCAAGTAGAGACCCGACGCAGCAGTACCAATCCAAATGCGGTTAGCACCATCGATGGCAATGGCATTGATTTGTTCGTTCTCCAACAAATAATCGCCCAAGTTAGTTCCATCGTTTCTTGGTATGATAATTCGTTCACATGCATTAGAAACCGTATAATCCACTTTATCGGGAATGATAAAGAGCCCTTTGGAAGTACCCACCCAGATCGTATTATTTTGGTCTTGAGCGAGGCAATGGATTTGTTCGGGCGCAATCAAATGCCCATTCTGATCCATCCACTCTTGGCGATAGACGGACTTATCGTCCGAAGGATTGGTAGGTGTACCGTTATCTTGCAAAAGAATCAAACCTGTGTTATAACGCAATAGAGGTATCCATTTCCACTGTGGATTACGTTGATCCACCATCATCTCGCCAGCGGTATGCAAAGTCACAGGAAGCCCCTTGTAGAGCAAGTCATACGCTGTCCATCTTCCATCTGGTGATAGGATTTGTATATTTCCATCCGTAATACCCATATTCAATATCCACAGATTGCCTTGCTCATCATACATCGCGCCATCGGTACGCGTATAAGAGGTAGGATTGGTCGGAACAGCCGATTTCAAGGTACTATTATCAGGTAAATAGATCGTTTCCACTGAATCGCCACGCATCTCTATTACACCAGAGCCAAAGGTAGTCAAGAAATAATGGTTGGAATCCTGAGGATCTTGCGCCACATTCATGATATCGTAGATTGGCATACCGGCACTTTTGACCAATTCGCCGTTCTTGATATTGTTCCATTCTCCATTTTCATACATCATTACCTCTCCTAAGCGCTTATATTGATTGGCCCAACGTCCACCAGGCAGCATATAGAGTTTATCACCAAAGAAGCGCAAGCGATACGAATAATTACTACTTGGTCCATCTGGGAAGTAAGGCGAATGCAAATCGTTGGCATATTTCACCACGCCATCATCGCGCGTAGCAAACCACAAGGTATTGCCATCTTCTGCCACATCATTCACATAGCCATACGTGTGCGTCATTGCCACCTTGCCATTATCTTGCACCTCCAACACACCATAAACATTCTCAGGCATTAAGTAGAGGTGATGTTCAGTCTTGGTCAAGCGACGAATAGGGTATTCCGTTGGGCATGATTGCCATTGGTTATCTTGTAACGCATACAATAGCATGTTTCGCACCAAATATACCTTACCATCATGCGCACGCAGACCTTGCAATGCCTTGCTGCCAGGAAGCGATTGCTTGTTCCAAAAATTATAGTCCACCAGATTATCCGTCAAATCAGCCACATATAAACCCGTCTGAGAAGCGGCATATATCTTTCCATCATGGAAGGTAATATACTCTACATTCACCTCCGTAGAGTTCATACCAATATAATAGGTATCTTCTATCTCCAGCTTCTGCATATCTACCACCAAGATACCAAAACTCATTGCCAGATATGCCTTGTCTTGATACATGCAGATATCATTCACTACCTTTGATAAACTCATTTGCTTCAGATACAGATCGGAAATATTTTGCACATCACCTGCAGCATCCATGATGTCCAATTGGCCATCTTGGTAGGTAATCAATAGTTTGTTCAATGTGGTATTATGCGCAATATGGTCGATTCGTGCACCATTTAATCCTGTCAACCGAGTATGATAGTTGATCAAGCCCGACTCTTTCTCCACAGAAAATAATGATTGCCCCGAACGCGTATATACCTCATCGCCAAGCACAGCTAGTTCATCCATACTGGTAAACGCAGCATGCGAACGCCATTGATACATATTGCCATATGTGATATCTTCTTGGTTCGGACCATCCGTTGCCGTTTCTGAATCGCCAGATAATTCCACGGATACCAATCCCATAGCTGTACCAACATACATCTTCTTAGATAATTCGTCAAATGCCAAAGATATCACCGTGTTGGATGGCATCACAGTATTATTACTGGTATAACATGCCACTATTTCTTGTTTCTCCGTATCCACCACATATACGCCTGAAGTCTGGGTACCTATCCATATATATTCCGAATCATCCCACTCAAACGCATTCACGCGTTCTAAATCCAAGAAATTACTACCATCGGGCATCGTGATACGCAAGCGGACACATTGGTTAGTTTCCATAAAATCCACATCATGGGGTAATATCAGCGGACCTATTGATGAACCCACCCATATATCTCCATTGGGCGCTTGCGCCATGGTATAGAAAAACTCAGGCACTATCACATTTTGATCTTGGTCGTAAAATTGAGATTGAACTTTACTTCTATCATCACTCGCATCAAAGGGTGTACCACCGTCATCCAATAATGATACTGCTGGGTCTTTGCGACAAGCCAACAACCACTTGCGATTAGGCTGTGTACGATCAATCACCAATCCACCAGGGGTACTCAGCGAAAATTTCCCACTTTCCGTATATAGGTTCACTCCTCTCTGCGTATGGTCGGGCATAAACGCCACCAACGAAGTGTCTATACCGCCTGCCACAACGCACCACAAACGTCCATCTGCATCAAACGCCAAATTATCCACACGTGTGTAGGTATCTGGTGCCGTAGGCGCAGCTGAGCCCAAGATACTATTATGCGGCGTATAGCGATTTACCAACGTGTCGTTATAAAACTCGTATAACCCCGTGCCATAACTTGCTACAAAATAGTGTTCACTATCTTTCGAATCTACCGCTATATGCACAAAATCCAACGCCTTCTTACCCGTCTTACCTTGGATATAACTACTCGTGATATTCACCCACTCGTCGTTGTCATACATCATCACATGTCCTGGCTTACCCTCTTGATTCACCCACCTACCACCCGGTACAACAAACAATCTACCATTCGCACAAGTCATATGATAGGGCGTATTCACTAGCGGACCAGATGGCAAATATGTGTGCTCTATTCCCGTCGCAAACTGACATCTTACACCCTGAGTGCCGACCGCCGTCCATACATCACCCAACTTATTCACATACTCTTTACCTTTCTTGGTGTCAAATACCACATGCGTGCCTTTCGACAAATGCCAGTAGCGAAAATCTACAATATTATCCTTTAGACATGCCGAATACACACCTGCCGCAGTTTTCGCATGGATACTATCGCCCACGAGCACCACGTCTAACACGCGCACATCCGAAGCCTCAGCTCCAATGTAAAAGGTATTGGGAAACTCATAGCGATTCAGGTCGAAAGTCAAAATACCAAAATCCATTGACAAATATGCCAAATCCCCTGCTATCGTCACATTATTACAGCGCTTGGACGAAGTCATCTTCTTGCTGTACAAATCCGAAATATAGTGCATCGTACCTTTGCACAATACGTCCATCTTGCCATCTGCATATACGATAAGCATCTGATTACGAGCGGTATCGGCCATCAGCTGAACGATTTCCATGCCGTGTAAACCAGACTGATTGTTGTACAACGTGATATGCTCGGTCATTTGATTGATGGAGAAAATCTTTCCATTGGCCAACGCATATACTTCATCGCCATATAACGCAATCTGCTCTACATTGTTATATGCGAAATGTGTTTGCCATTTCATCTCACCTGCAAACACCATGCATGTTAGCATGCATATCACACTACATATTATCTTTCTTCTCATACCTTTCCGTTTTCACTTTTCAACTTCCCCTTCAGCGCTTCCATCGCTCTGCTGCGATGACTGATGCTATTCTTCACTTCAGCAGGCAAACTCGCAAATGTCCTATCGTAGCCCTCAGGAATAAATACCGGATCATATCCAAAGCCGCCTGTCCCCTCTTCTTGCAACGCGATACTACCAGCCACGATGCCCTCTACTTGTAGCATCTCACTGTGCCTGATAAGCGTTACCACCGTGCGGAAACGCGCACTTCTATCGGACTGACCCACAAGCTCACGCAAGGCTTTTTGTCGGTTGTTTATGTCGCATGCCTCATCACCTGCCCAGCGAGCTGTACGCACACCGGGGGCACCGCCTAACGCACTGATCTCTAATCCAGTATCATCGGCAAACACACCATCCACCTCTTCTGTCAAGCCTTTCTCACATAGCCAATCCCACAATACGCGGGCTTTTAATGCCGAGTTGGCGTCCAGCGTATCACCTGTCTCATCAATCTCCTGCACAAAACCTATCTCACGCAAACTCACCACCTGTATTTCAACAGGAAGAATCTGACGCACTTCTTCAAGTTTGTGGGTGTTATTGGATGCAAATACCAATTTCATACTATTATTCCAAATTAATTGGCTGCAAAATTACTGATTTTTATGCAATTATCAAAATTTTTCGCCTTAGATTTGGTATATTCGACCTTTTTTTTATACTTTTGTACCCGATTTCAATGCCATACGCATTAAAACCCTTAAAACTTTTAAAACATATGAAACGAATTTTTTTCTTGACTGTAGCGCTCTTTTTCGCAGCTACAATCTTCGCTCAAACCCCTATTTTGGGTGAGTGGATTACGGTGGACGATGCCACTGGCGAACACAAGTCAGTTGTTAACATTTACCTAGCTGACAATGGTAAGTACTATGGTACCATCATCCAATTGCTCGATCCTGAGGAAGCAGGTGCTGTATGTACAGAGTGTACTGGCGAGGAACATAACCAACCTATTGTGGGCTTGACTATCATCCGCGACATGCAATTGAAAGATGGCGAGTTGCGTGGTGGCAAGGTGCTTGACCCTGATAATGGCAAGTTCTACTATGCTAAGATGTACCTCAAAGATGGCAAACTTATCCTCCGCGGTTCATTGGACAAAGCGGGTGTACTGGGAAGAAGCCAAACTTGGCTCCGCAAATAATCCTATCGCACTAAAAGTGCGACGGCATTGCACATAAATGAAATTCCTCCGACATTGCGATAATGTCGGAGGAATTTATTATACTTACCTTATACAATAGCTAATTCTCGGAGCGTGTCATATACTCGGCTGATGGGGAAGCCCATCACGTTGAAGTAGGAACCTTCCATCTTCGTCACGCCCACGTAACCTATCCACTCTTGTACACCATATGCACCTGCTTTATCCAAAGGACGGTACTTGCTGACATAATAATCAATCTCCTGCTCAGACAGCGTCTTAAAGGTGACTTTCGTACAATCCACGAAAGAGCATGAGCCTACCCTTTGTCCCTCTTCCTGAGGAGAAGGGGAATAAGGTGATGTATCTAACCACGTGAAGCAGACAGCGGTATAGACTTCGTGGGTTTGACCACTTAGACGAGCCAACATAGCTTTTGCATCCGCTTCATCCTGCGGTTTGCCCAGCATCTCACCATTCAGCCAAACAATCGTATCGGAAGTGATTAGCAAGTCATTCTCTCGCAACTCGCTCGCGTAGGCACGCGCCTTCGCGCGCGAGATATATAAAGGTATATCGCCCGCCTGCAACTCATGAGGATACGACTCATCCGCATCAATCGTCACACATGTGAAAGGAATATCCAATCCCGCCATCAATTCACGACGACGAGGACTCTGCGATCCAAGGATGATATTGCGTGGGGTTAGCATCAAAAGTGGTTCAAAGTGGTTCAAAATGATTAGAGGTTGGTGGCAATGACATATGAGAAGAGGACACCCATGAACATGGCGAACTTCAGTACTTGTTGTACGGTACGGAACTCACGAGCAGACTTAGCAAACCATAGCAATACTAGTACGCAAGCCAGTGGCACCATCAGTCCGAAGACTAGATAGCGGCAAGTGAACGAACTCCATGCTGCAGGGAAAGGCAATACTCCCCAACCGATATATGCAATTAACGCCATGATGCCTACGACCAAAGCGGTAACAACAATCTTTGTCCATTTTTCTCCCCATACGATGGCCATAGTGCGACACTCCATCTCTCGATCGCCCTCTACATCCTCTATATCCTTTATCATCTCACGTGCTAAAGTCATCAAAAATGCAAACACAGCAAAACCGCTAAGCCAGATATACATCTCACCTACAATTGGCGTATAAGCAAGCGCTTCACCATAGAGGTGGCGCAGATAATCTGCATGCACGATAGCCACAAGTAGCGGTACAATAGCCGAAGTGAAAGCTACTACCAGATTGCCTACTAAGAACATACGCTTGTAGCTAGCGGAATAAAACCACAGTAGTCCAGGGATAACGACGTATATGAACAACATGGTCCAACTATGTGCCCACCATGATACTGCTGCGCCTGCCGCCACACCTACTGCCGTAAGGGCTTGAAACAAGTGCATGGCAGCATCGCGCGAGATGATACGAGTCACTATCAAATCGTCTGGACGATTGATACGATCGATCTTGACATCGAAATAATCGTTGATCACATACCCACCCGCAGCAATACATACCACGCTCAAGATGAGTAGTGTCAATACCCACCATGGCATTAGGGTCTGAAACATTGCACGTTGTAACAATGGTGTTGCCACCCATGCCTCCATCACGTAGAGCAAGATAGCCAAAAAAGCCAAGTTACCAACCCGTAGCAACTGAAGATAGGGTTTTATGATTTCCGCCAATCGTTTCATCAACACTCGTCTATCACCTTTAGTATTTAACCTTTAATCTTCAGTATCACACCTGTCCAAGCAGGCAGTGTCAAGCAGATAGGTGTATAGGAATTCATCGGGAAAGTATATTCCGCACCTGTGAGCAAGTCTTTGGCTTTGGCTTCGCCATGCGCATCCAATTGCAGATGCTCGAAAGCCTCCTGTGGGATACGCACTTGTATATCCACTTGACGGTCGTCAAAGTTCAATACTACCAAGAGCGTTTGCTTCTTGTACTTACGAATATACGCATATTGCTCGTGCTTGTTGAAGCCCTCGGTTTGCGCATATGTCAAGTCGTACATATCACCCATGGTAATGGCCTTCTCGCTGCGTGCAACACGCAATAATTGACGATAGAAGGTGCGCAGCGTCTGCTGCTCCTCATCTAGATGTGCACCATCAAACTTACCATGGTTCGCCCATGCTTGGAGCGATCGTACACCCCAATAGTCGAAGATGGTGGTACGTCCATCCATACCAGAGAAACCCTCGGCATCCATACCTTTCTCGCCCAACTCTTGTCCAGCATATACCATCACAGGGTTCGTGCCCAGAGTAGCAGCCACAATCATGGCAGGCTCAGCACAAATACCACGACCACAGAAGAAGCCACTCGCAATACGTTGCTCATCATGATTCTCCAAGAAATAGAGCATACGATCACGAATATCATCCACCGACTGCCATTGTTGTGTGATACCCTCCGCAGCCCAGTTTTTGCTGGTAACGCCACGTAGGTAATCATACATACCTACCTTATCATATAGGTAGTCAAATCCCGCAGCCAGATAATCGCGGTAAAGATGTGGGTTATATACTTCGGCAATGAACAATATCTTTGGATACTTTGCCTTCACTTGCTCAATCGCCCATGTCCAAAACTCTACTGGCACCATCTCCGCCATGTCACAGCGGAAACCATCCACCTGCTTACCTGCCCAGAAGAGCAAGATATGCAGCATCTTATGCCATGTATCAGGGATTGGATCAAACTGTTTTTCGCCACCACCTTGGTAATAGACACCGTAGTTCAATTTCACAGTCTCATACCAATCGTTGACCGATGGAGTAGCCACAAAACAGTCGTTGCCCGTTGCACGCGCAGGATATTCCTCATAGTCTTTGATATCAAAGTAAGGAGCAAACTTCTGCCCTGGCATGTAGTAGAAGTTGTTGAGCGGAGAGAATGCCCATTCAGGGTTGTCATTTGCCCCCAGATCCACCACTCCGCGGGGCTTGGCAGCAGAGTGATACTCGCGAGATACGTGGTTAGGGACAAAATCAATGATTACATCCAAACCCGCCTTATGAGTACGTTCTACCAAGTCAGTAAACTCCTTCATACGACGACGCTTATCCTCACACAAGTCAGGATGTACATCGTAGTAGTCGGTTATGGCATAAGGACTTCCTGCCACACCCTTCACGATGCTTGGCGTATTGTATTGCGCGGTGGCATGACGTATGATACCCGTGTACCAAACGTGGGTGGCACCTAAATCATGTATGGCGTTGAGCGCCTTAGGCGTGATCGCATTCAGCGCACCACAGCCGTTTTCTTGCATGCTACCTCCATGACGACGCGTCTCGTTGTAGTTGGTAAACAATCGAGGCAGCAATTGATAAATAATTGGTTTCAAGGTTCTTGTTTAATTTTGAATTATGAATTTTGAATTAAGAATTGTGTGTCTGATGCAATCATCCATTCCTCGTCGGTAGGAATAATACATACTTTCACCTTGCTATCCGCTGTGGTCAGCAAGCGCTCCTCACCACGAACAGCATTCTTACTCTCATCAAATTCTATGCCAAGATAGGTCAAGCCCTTGATAATCTCTGCACGAATATACGCGTCGTTCTCGCCAATACCTCCAGTAAAGACAATCACATCAACGCCATTCATCGCCGCAGCATATGCGCCGATATATTTCTTCACGCGGTAGATGAACATACGACGCGCCAAGTCTGCACGCTTGTTGCCCTCATTGACAGCAGCATCGATATCACGTGCATCGCTTGACACACCACTCACGCCCATTAAACCAGACTTCTTATTCATCAGGTTGGAGAACTCCGCAGTAGAAAGTCCCTCCTTCTCCATGATATAGGTAGCAGCACCCAGGTCCATGTCACCCGCACGGGTACCCATCACCAAACCCTCCAATGGAGTCAAGCCCATCGAAGTGTCCACAGACTTACCATTCATCACAGCTGTACAGCTACCACCATTACCAATATGCGCGGTCACAATCTTTGACTTCAAAGGATCAATACCCAAGTACTCGCATACGCGAGCAGAAACATAGCGATGGGATGTTCCGTGGAAGCCATAACGGCGGATGGCATATTTCTCATACAACTCATATGGGATGGCATACATGTATGCCTCATCTGGCATGGTTTGATGGAAAGCCGTATCGAAGACAGCCACTTGTGGTACGCCTGGCAATGCTGTTTCTACCGCCTCAATACCCTTCAAGTTAGCAGGGTTGTGGAGAGGAGCCAGTTCTACACACTTCACAATCATCTCCTTGACCTCAGGAGTAATCACAACGGATTGATTGAACTTCTCTCCGCCATGTACCACACGGTGACCTACCGCTTGAATCTCGTCCAGAGAAGTGATACAACCAATCTTCTCATCTACTAAGCTATTCAAGATCAATTGAATACCTACTGTATGTTCTGGCATAGGTTGCTCAATCTTCACCTTCTCGCCATCCGCCAACTTGATTTGCAAGAACGCATCTGGCAAACCAATCTTCTCTACTCCACCCTGAACCATTACGGCATGGGTATCCATGTCAAAAAGTTTGTACTTAATACTACTACTTCCGCAGTTTAATACTAAAATCTTCATATCTTTATGTGTGTTTTTATGGTTATTTCTACTTATTGTTTAGCACCAATCGCTTGGTTAGCCGTAATGATGACCATTTGTACAATATCTTGCACTTTGCATCCACGGCTCAGATCGTTCACAGGCGCTGCAATACCTTGCAAGATTGGACCAACTGCATCTGCACCCGAGAAGCGCTCAACCAACTTATAGCCGATATTTCCTGCTTGCAAATCAGGGAAGACAAGCACATTCGCTTTGCCCGCTACAGGAGAACCTGGTGCTTTTTGTTTGCCAACACTCTCCACCAACGCAGCGTCCAATTGCAGTTCGCCATCCAAAGCCAACTCAGGCGCCATCTCATGTGCCAAGCGAGTTGCTTCGGTCACTTTGTCCACCAACTCGTGCTTTGCACTACCCTTGCTGGAGAAGCTGAGCATCGCCACACGTGGCTCAATTCCACCCAACGCCTTGGCTGTCTCAGCAGTAGTCACCGCTATCTCCGCCAACTCTTGTGCGTTTGGACATGGGTTCACAGCGCAATCAGCAAACACCAAGAAGCCACCTTCACCCAAGTGGGTGGCGGGTGTGAACATCAAGAATGCGCCAGAGACGATATGCACACCTGGACGGGTCTTGAGGATTTGGAAAGCAGGACGAATCGTGTCCGCGGTTGTGCCACGTGCACCCGCCAACTCGCCATCAGCATCGCCATTCTTGATCATCAAACAACCCAAATAGAGAGGGTCTTTCACCTTCTCAGTAGCTTGCTCAAGGGTCATACCTTTTGCTTTGCGCAATTCAAAAAGAAGATTCGCATATTCAGGCATCTTAGGATCCGTGAGAGGATTGAGAATGGTAAGGTTCTCGCCTTTCAATACATGCTCGTAACCTTTTTCCTCTGCCATTTGATTGATCACGGCAGGATCACCAATCAAAATTAAGTTAGCGATTTTATCACGAAGAATGATATTGGCAGCCTCCAAAGTACGAGGTTCGTCGCCCTCTGGCAACACGATACGCTGGGGGTTAGCCTGCGCACGTTGTAACATTTGATCTAGAATTTTCATATCTTTGTTGTATTTTTTAATCATTAAACCAATTGGACTGCAAAGGTACAAAAAAAATTGCATATATGCAAATAAAAAAAGGAAAGGTAAAAAAGTAGCAGCAAAAAAGCAACAAAAAGATAGCAGGAAAGTAGCATAAAGGTAGCATAAAGGTAGCCTAATCACTAACTAATAACTAACTAATCACTAAGTAATCACTAACTAATCACTAAGAGTTGATAGAGAAAGAGTAGGTATATAATCTATCTTTTTTCAAAAAAATGCGCTCGTAATTTGCGTATGTGTTTATTTTTTTGTACCTTTGCAGCCGCATTTGGAAATTCTGTTTTCGGAATACCAAATTCGGGGTCCTGTAGCTCAGTTGGTTAGTAGCACCTGACTCATAATCAGGGGGTCCTTGGTTCAAGCCCAAGCAGGACCACAAAGACAACCACCATGAAAACGTGGTTGTCTTTGTTTTTTAGTTCGCTACGACGATATAATTGGAGCGATTTTAGTAATAAATTTGCGTAATTCAAAAAAAAAGAGTAATTTTGCAGCCGATGAAGCATATTCGAATCATATCACCTGCCAGTGCGATCAATCCGCAATACGTGGTTGATGCTCAAGCTCGCTTGGAGTCATGGGGCTATCGCGTGTCCATTGGGGCACATGCTTTGGGTCAACATGGATGTTTTTCGGGCACGAAAGAGGAGCGTTTGGCAGATATCAACGAAGCTTTTTCCGACCCAGATGTGGACATTATTCTCTGTTCTCGCGGAGGGTATGGGTTGCAGCAGATTGTGGATAAGATTGTGCTTCCAACCCGTCCAAAAGAGCAATGGCCGCTGGTGGTAGGATTCTCGGATATCACTGTGCTTCATGCACTTATGAGTATCAACAACGTATCATCGTTGCATGCGCCCATGTGCGAACCCATAGCCACCTTGCCAGAAAATTCGCCTACTTTAGTGAGACTACGAGAGGCATTAGCGGAAGGGGTAGTTGCAGAAACGAACGTGATAGGTGGCAACTTGAGTGTGCTGTATGGTTTGCAAGGCACGCCGTACTCGCTCAACCACATGATTGACCGCTGCGCGACGCCACCCACATTGCTGTTGGAGGATATTGGGGAGAAGCAATATCATATTGATCGCATGCTGAATAATCTGCGCATGAGTGGTGTGTTTGCACGTATCAACGGCGTCATCATCGGTCAGTTTACGAATTGCCCAGACGATCCAAAGATGGGATGCTCGTTGGAAGAGACGATTAGGAGTTACTTTGTGGAGTATGGTTATCCGATCATATCTGACGCTCCATATGGTCATGAAGACCTGAATATCCCAATATATCTCTCCTGCAACCGATTGCGGAAATAAAGATTCGGCAATTTTACACAAAAACACGTATTTACTTGCATATGTCAGAAAAAAGCAGTAACTTTGCGCCGCTTTTTGCGCGCCTGTGCGCGAGTTATTCATATTATGATATAGAAATATAGTACAAAAAAGAATAAAAACATTAGATTATGGTTATCAAAGTAAGTAACACCAATCAACCTAAATGGACAGATTTGAATATTCATGCAAATCTTCCTAAGAACCTCAGCAAACTTCAAGAGATTGCTAACAACCTCTGGTGGGTTTGGAACTCTGACGCTAAGAACATCTTCCGTAAGATTGACATCGATGCATGGCATCAAGCGCAATCTAACCCTGTAGTATTGCTCAATACTATCAGCTATGATCGCATGTTGGAGCTGAGCAAGGACAAAGCATTTATGAAGGAGCTTGATGCTATATATGCAGAATTCCGTGCATATATGGACGAGCCAAAAGATCCTAAGAAACCAAGCGTAGCATACTACTCAATGGAGTATGGTTTGACACAAGTGTTGAAGATCTACTCTGGTGGTCTTGGCGTATTGGCAGGCGACTACCTGAAAGAGGCATCTGACTGCAACGTGGACATGACCGCTATCGGTTTCCTCTATCGCTATGGCTACTTCACACAAACACTCTCTCCAGAGGGTCAACAAATCGCTAAATACGAGGCACAAAACTTCTCTAACCTCCCTATCTCTCAAGTGAAAGAGGCAGACGGTACCCCAATGATCATCGAGGTTCCTTATCCAGATCGTACCGTAAAAGCTTTCCTCTGGAAGGTAGCAGTAGGTCGTATCAACCTCTATTTGCTCGATACCGACAACGAGCTGAACTCTGAGTGGGATCGCCAAATCACTCACCAACTCTATGGTGGCGACTGGGAGAACCGTATCAAACAAGAGATTATGCTCGGTATGGGCGGTACACTCGCCCTCAACAAATTGGGTATCAAGAAAGATGTTTACCATTGTAACGAGGGTCATGCTGCCTTCATGGGCTTGCAACGTATGCTTGACCTCGTAGAGAAAGAGGGCTTGAACTTCCAACAAGCATTGGAGGTAGTTCGTGCGAGCGGTTTGTACACCTGCCACACTCCAGTGCCAGCAGGTCACGACTACTTCGAGGAGGGCTTGTTTTACAAGTATATGAACTCATTCCCAGCACGTTTGGGTATCGAGTGGCATGATTTGATTGGTATGGGTCGTCAAAACCCATCTGACAATACCGAGAAGTTCTCAATGTCAGTATTTGCATTGAACACTTGCCAAGAGGCTAACGGTGTGAGCTGGTTGCACGGCGAGGTAAGCAAGAAAATGTTCGCTCCTGTTTGGCAAGGATATTTCCCAGAAGAGTTGCACGTGGATTATGTGACGAATGGTGTACACATGCCTACATGGGCTGCTAGCGAGTGGAAAACTATCTACAAAGAGACTTTCCCAAAAGAGTGGTTCAACGACCAATCTAACCTCGCTATGTGGGCTCCATACAACGATTTGCCAGAGGAGAAGATCTGGGCTACTCGTATGAACCTCAAGTGCAAACTCATCGCATACCTCAAAGAGCAGTT
>Ga0233370_1000055_pt1 | contig 13520 bp, 12 predicted proteins | sample ElkDunMinimDraft_2_FD_180686 | JGI IMG/M metagenome (GOLD analysis project Ga0233370, IMG submission 180686) | Fecal eukaryotic communites from dung pellets of Tule Elk in California, USA - Elk Dung D2 | ecosystem: Host-associated > Mammals > Digestive system > Large intestine > Fecal | place...
GTTGCAGCAGCCAGTGGGGGAACATCAGTGGATCTGACCGGTACGGACGGTGTCCGTACCCTGACCGGCGTCCGGGATGGTACTCTAGCAGCGGACAGCAGCGAAGCCGTGACCGGCAGTCAGCTTTTTACCACCAACCAGAATGTGACCACCAACACTGCAGCGATCGCCACCAACACCGGAACCCTCACAACCCAGGGGCAGACACTGACACAGCATACGGGACAGCTGTCCGGCCTGACACAGAGTCTTGGTGGCGGGGCCGCCATCGCAACGGATGGCTCCTTCACTGCACCAACTTATCAGATTCAGGGCAGTGGCCGCTCAACTGTGGGGGATGCCCTGACGGCACTGGATACCTCGGTCACCGCGAACACCGGCAATATAACCACACTGCAGAATGACGTGAATAATATCAGCAGTGGCTCCGTGGGGCTGGTACGTCAGGATCCGACATCCCGGGTGGTCAGCGTTGCAGCAGCCAGTGGGGGAACATCAGTGGATCTGACCGGTACGGACGGTGTCCGTACCCTGACCGGCGTCCGGGATGGTACTCTAGCAGCGGACAGCAGCGAAGCCGTGACCGGCAGTCAGCTTTATCAGACAAATACCGTCCTGAGTTCAGTGGCTACAGCTCTTGGTGGTGGGGCTTCATTCGATAATATTAGTCAGTTCAGAAATCCTGTTTATATCATTCAGGGACAGAGTAAATATAACGTGGGGGATGCGTTTATTGCTGTTGACAATACGTTAACTGAAAATATATCAAAGATTAACTCTCTTCAGGCTGGACAAAGTGGTTTGGTACAACAGAATGCAAACAACAAAGTAATATCTGTTGCTTCTGGAAGTGGAGGAGCACTGGTCGATTTTCGCGGGACGGATGGTGAAAGGGTTCTAACAGGGATTGCCGATGGAGCCGTCAGTGCAACCAGTACTGATGCTGTAAATGGTAAACAGTTATATGAAACGAATCAAAAAGTTGCCCAGAATACAACTGAAATAAATAAGTTAAGTTCAGGAATAAAAGACATTGAAGACGGAAAAGTCGGTCTGGTTCAGCAATCCTCAAATCTTTCTGAGGTGACAATAGCAAAAAATAGTGGCGGCGAGAAAATAACCGTCAGTGGTACTGATGGTAATCGACAAATAACAGGGGTGAAAGAAGGGGTCAATGATAATGATGTAGTAACTGTCAGCCAGTTGAAAGAGGTTTCAGGCAGTATAGGAGATGCATCAATGTTGGCAGTAAACTCAGAAAAAACAATGAAACCTAAAGCCACCGGTAAAAATGCCATTGCTTTAGGAGGTAACGCCAGAGCAGAAAAAGATAATGCCGTTGCAGTTGGTGCTGATGCGAATGTAACCGGAGAAAATAGTATTGGCATTGGGAACAAAAGTACTGTTTCATCAAAAAATAGCGTGGCTCTCGGAAGTAATTCTGTAGCAAGTGAGGATAACACCGTGTCAGTTGGTTCTTCACTGAATCAGCGAAGAATAACCAATGTTGCTCCCGGAGTTAACCGTTCTGATGCTGTAACTGTAGGACAGCTTAATGAAAGTTTCTCCAGTTTAAAACAGTATACCGACAGAAAGGTGGATTCTCTTGATAAAAAGATGGGGGATATGAAAACAAAACTGACTGCAGGTATCGCAACATCGATGGCTTTATCAGGAATTCCACAGGCCTATCAGCCCGATTCAAGTCTGGTTGGAGTATCTGCAGGTACTTATGGTGGCGAATCGGCAATTGCTGTAGGTGTTTCTCATATATCACAAAATGGACACTGGATAACGAAATTACATGCTGGCGGGAATACCCAGAATGACTTTGGCGCTTCTGTGGGGGTTGGTTATCAATGGTAATTTTATATTTATATGACATTGCTGTTAATAATAATTAACCGAATAATATTACGTTAATTAACCACGGTAATAACCTCAATAAATTGGTATCCATTTGCATGATTAATCATGTGTAAATAGTGGTTTGTTTATTGGGGTTAAATACTTCATTGTTTATGGCAAAATATAATTTAACATTTTTAACATGGATTCATATAGAGAATGAAGCGTTGAGTGCACAAAAAGACAATAAACAAAAAACACAAACATGCTTAATTGCTTTCTGGCGTATGTTTCCCGGTGATGTATAAGGTCAAGATATGATAAGACTTCTTACAATAAAAGAGATCCTTCAATATATTGAAGATAATTTAGATATCTATAATATAGATATAGATAGCCTTGTTACCCGTTCTGGGTATAGTAGACGTAATTTACAATTATTATTTAAACGATTTGTTGGTATGCCTGTGGGTAAATACATCAGACTACGCAGAGTTAGCCGTAGCGCTGTTCTTCTACGATTGACCAACCTGCCGCTGTCAGTTATATCTACAACATTGTGTTATGACTCACAACAAACTTTTACAAGAGAATTTAAGAAGCATACAGGATATACACCAAAACAGTACAGGGAAAATAAAGTGTGGGTGTTTCATAACATCAGTGGTCCTCTGACGGTTAATCCTGAGTTTGAGAGTCCTGATTTTTATTACTTCGATTGTGAAATGAAAAAGATTTTCGCAGATTTGTATGTTTATAAAGGAATGATACCTTATACTATTAATTGCGCCACCAAAAGGTGGGATAGAATTGAAAAGTTACTTTCCCATTCCCTCCCCTTTCTGATTATCTCAAATGAGGTTTATCAAGGGCAAAAACGAAGTGAGGATTTCATTATAGAGAGTAAGGTTTGGAAGGAAAAGACTCGAGACAATAATTCATTTTTAACTTTAAAAAAAGGTCTTTATGCTGGTTTTAAATTCACAGGAACAAAACAGCAATATATACACTTTATAAACCACATATATATGAATGTACTTGGTTTTTATGGGTTAAACAGATTAAATGGGGGGGATATTGAAATAATAGAGAAACACAATCAGAAAGAGGGGGAGTATTTTTTTGAGTATTACATGCCAGTGGTGAGTGACTCCTTTCTTGTTTCAAGAGATAAACTACCTTCTCTTGGAGACATAGTTAAAATCTCTTCATTTTTAAAATGAAGTCTTTACTCCTATTTTAGGAAGGCTATATACGCGAGGTGTATTCAGCATTCCCGAAAAATAACTTTTAATGCCGGGTGTTTGCATAAAAAGATAAGACGTCGTGTGGCAAAATCATTTCAATAAATAAAATATTGTTTTAGATGGTTAAAAATCACTTATTTTATTAAGTTATAGCATAAAATGCTTTATGCACATCACTTACCTGTATTAATGTATCACCATATCAGTAATAATCCGGGGCTGGTGACGCTTTCACTCCGGACTTTCCGCGAGCAGATGCAGTGGCTGGCTGAAAATGGCTGGAAAACTGTTTCGGCAGCTGAAATGGAATTCTTTTATTGTGGCGGGAAACTGCCACGCAAAAGCGTCATGCTGACCTTTGATGACGGCTACCTGGATAACTGGTTTTATGCCTTTCCGGTGTTACAGGCATTTGGTCTCCGGGCTCATATCTTTCTTGTCACGGGGCTTATCGGTGATGGTCCCGCCCGGCAACATGAAGAAAGCGGGGGGCGTCATATGTTTTCTCACCGGGAATGCGAGACCCTGATTGTACAGGGGCGGGCTGATGATGTCATGCTGCGCTGGTCTGAGGTCAGGGAAATGAGCCGGAGCGGGCTGGTCGAGTTTCATCTGCACACACATACCCACCGTCGCTGGGATCTGCTGGATAACGTCCGTGAGCCGTCCGTCTTTCTTGAGTCCGATATTCTTCTCGGCCAGGCGCGAATGAGGCAAATGACCGGTTCATGCAGTCGTCATTTATGCTGGCCGGAGGGGTATTACAATCCGGACTATATCAGGGTGGCGGAGAAACTGGGATTCACCCACCTCTACACCACTGAGCGGCGGATGAATTCACCGGTGGCGGGTCCCCGGCGTATCGGGCGTATCAGTACAAAGGAGCGTGAACATTCCGGCTGGCTGAAGCGCCGTCTCTTTTATTACACCACTCCGTTTTTTTCATCGCTTCTGGCCCTTCATAAGGGGCCCCGGCTGAATGATGACTGAGAGGTGGTGATGAAAATTCTTTATACCGAGTCCTCTCCCAATATTGGTGGTCAGGAGTTGCAGGCGCTGGCTCAGATGGCCGCAATGCAGCGTGCCGGGCACAGTGTCATGCTGGCATGTCGCGAAAACAGCCGGATAGCCGCGGAAGCGGTCAGGCAGCAGACTGCGGTTACATATATTCCTTTCAGGAACAGTCTGCATTTTTCATCAGTCTGGCGACTGCGTCGTCTTGTTCTGGCTTTCCGGCCGGATATGGTGGTGTGTCACAGCGGACATGACAGTAACACAGTGGCTCTGACCCGGGCCACGCTTACCGGAGGGGCGGGCAGGTTCAGTATTGTCCGTCAGAAGACATATCTGACCCGAAAGATGAAGGTGTTTTCGCTGAATCACCTCTGTGATGCCGTTGCTGTCCCCGGACAGGCGATGAAGGAGGCGCTGCAGGCTGCGGGATGTACAAACACCATCCGGGTGGTTTCACCGGGATTTGATTTTGATGCAATCCGGGAAGCCATGAGCATGCCCCTGCCGGAACATGTTCGTGAATGGCTGGAAGCGAGAGCACCTCATCCGGTCATTGTTCAGATCGGAATGTTACGTCCGGAGAAAGGCCTGGATTTCATGCTGAAAACACTCTTTCATCTGAAACGTGAGGGAGGCCAGTTTCACTGGCTGATAGTCGGTGGCGGGCGTCCGGAAGAGGAGCGCCTGTTACGCCGTAAAATTCATGCACTGGGGATGGATGGGGGTGTACTGATATGCGGTTATCTTACGCCGGTATATCCGCTCTACAGGGTGGCTTCCCTGATGGTGATGCCTTCCACCTGTGAATCATTTGGTATGGCTGCAGTGGAGACTGCTGCATGTGGTGTGCCGGTAATGGCCAGTAATACAGGAGGGTTATCTTCCGTCATTCATCATGAGCGGACCGGTATTCTGCTCCCGCCGGATAACCGGCAGGCCTGGCTGGAAGCCCTGCGTGCGTACCTGTCCGCACCGGCCGGGTTCGCGGAAATGGCGGCCATGGCCCGCAGGGATGTGATGAGTCGTTTCAGTATGGAGGTAACCCTTGACAGGCTGTTGTCGCTGGGCTGTCTGCCCTTCTGATGTTGCCTGTACAGGAGACGGGTATTTTGTTTTTGAGTTATGGACTGTGTTATCTGATATCTGACATACCATCTGAATATTATGAGTAATCTGTCTGTTATTTCGCTTGTTGTGAAACTGATGACTGACCGTACTTTCCACAGAGGGAAGTGGGAGGACAGAAAGTTTCGTTATAAATTTCTGCTGCGTTGTTGTTGTCATCCTCTGATCACAACCCATTATTTTCGTGCCCTGTGTGAACTGAGCGATATCGACGATCTTCTTGAGGTCAACCCGACCTTACCGGCCAAGATTCACCGTCCCTATCTCTTCCGGAACAGTCGCACCGGATTCCGGGTACAGGCAGTTCTTGACCATTATCATCTTATCCGGAGTCTTCCGCAGGAGGTCAGGCGAATGCTGAACGTCAGCCGGGAAACATCGCTTGTCCGCACCGAAGGGAAGGACGGCAGGTGGCTGGATATCAGTTGTTCCCCCTGTGGCTTTGACCGCGAGGGGGAGCTGATGCTGATACTGCGTTTTAATGGTGAGGTTATCACCCGTATTTCCTTCACACTTCTTTACTGGCAGGGGCACCGGATGGTGTTTGTCGGGGGATTGCAGGGGCCTGCAGCGGGGACGGGCACAGCGATTATCCGGGAGGCCACCCGTGCCTGTTATGGCCTGTTTCCGCGCCGTCTACTCTGTGAGGCACTGAGTGTGGTGGCAGGGATGTGCGGAGCCGGGGGGATAGTGGCTGTCAGTGAGGACAATCATGTGCTGCGGCAGTTGCGTTATTTTTACCAGAAAAAGGGCCGGTTTGTTGCCCGTTACAGTGAGTGCTGGAAGTCTGCCGGAGGAAAATATTTTGATGGGTTCTGGTACCTGCCTCCGGAACTACCCCGTAAAGATGCCGGTGAAATCCCTGCAAGAAAACGGGCTGAGTACAGAAGGCGAAATGCCCTGCTTGATGAGGTACGGCGAGGGCTGATGGCTGCACAGCAGAATGGCTGTGATTTCAGAAACACAATAACGCTGATGTAACCAGGATGATGATGAAAAGCTGTATTCAGGCGGCCCTGATGGCTGCTGTTCTGCCGGGGGTATTCAGTCACCAGGCGGGGGCTGCTGAAGTGTCTGCTGCTCCGGAAGTCAGACGTGAACAGTCTGTACTGCCGTTTTTCCGGGAGCTGGCAGAAGGTTATGAACTGCCGGAACCATTTGGTGTTAATCTGAATTATATGCAAATCCGGCAGGGGATATCGGTGGACAGTATCCGGTTTTCCGGGTTACACCTGGGCAGACTTCCTCTGGATAATATTGTACATATTGATGCCGGAAAGACCCGACAGAAAAGTCATACCGGAACACTCCGGTTTGATGCATGGGTGTTTCCTTTTATGAATCTGTATGGGCTTCTGGGAAAAACAACCGGACAGTCTGTATCAGATATCCGGGTCCGAACACCTCTGTTTACCGGCGGGGCGTTTCCGGGGGCCGGTACACAGAACCTGAAGTTCCGTCTGGATTTTCAGGGAACCACATATGGTGTCGGCACCACCCTGGTGGGCGGGATGAATAACTGGTTCACCTCGCTGGATGCCAATTATACGCAGACACGCTTTGATATTCTTGATGGTCATATTGATACTGTCACATTCTCACCCCGGGTGGGGTATTACTTTGATGTCCCTTCGGTACCGGTACTGCAGAGTTCTGCGGGCAGAATGAGTGTATGGGTCGGGGGGATGTACCAGGATGTTGAACAGCGCTTCAGGGGTAAACTGAATGACCTGAATATGCCATCACCTGCACTGCAGGCGGGGTTGTCACAACTGAATAAAACGGGGGATGCGCGTTTTGATGTCAGGCAGCATCTGAAAAAACCGTGGAACATGCTGGCTGGCATACGCTATGACCCCAGCCGGCACTTCAGTCTTATCGCCGAAGCGGGGTTTGAAAAGCGGAAAAGTTTTTTTGTTTCCGGTGAATACCGGTTCTGAACCTGGAGAAGACAGCCCGGTGGATACGGCGATAATATAATTATCGCCGTATCAGGATAAATACCATGATTAGATTCAGCGGGTGCACAAAAAAGAAATAATGCCGGGCTGACGATAATAAAATTTAATATATTAATATCTTTGTGGAATATTTGTTGCAATGTGTATGTTATTCCCGCATGCACAGGAGATTATCTATGTGTGACAAAACCATGAAACGCAGGGACAATACCGCATTATATCAGGATGACTGTGAAGCACTGCTCCTCTGGATGAAATTCCGGGAGGATAAATATGGTGAAGTCTTGTTTCGTGTTATTGATATTGCGTACGGACTGGATATGTCTGTGCGCCAGTGTTGTATCTGTCTGAGTTTTTTGTATGAAGCCGGACTGGTGGATTACGACGAAAATAATAACAGGTTGTCCAGACAGTGGTTTCTTGTCTGACAAAGACAGGACGGAAATCTGATATCCGGTAATATCTGAAACGGCATTCATATATTACTGCGGAGTGAATTTCATAACCGGAATAATACTGCATGGGATGTATTACTGACAGACAACAGAAAATAAAATGGTTGTTATTTTTGTTGTTATGGTGTTGTCAGGCGCAGGCCGTACTTCCGCTTCCTTTATGGCTGGACGGGAAGGAAATGACAACGAGTGCCTGGCCGGTTATGCCTCCGTTATCCCCCCCGGAGGGGTTACGGGCCTGCTGTGCGTTTGGGTATGACCTGGGGGTGAGGGTGCCGTGGCTCCGTACACCATTGCCATTCTTTCATCTGGACAATGTGGTGGAGGCCGGCAGTACCGGGGGACACCATTACAACGACAGTTTTGTTTCCGGCATGTTGTCTCTGGCAGGGGGCGGAAGAGAGCATAACGGTATCATTTTCACCACGCAGGGGGGATTTGTTGATACGGCGCATGTCCGTGATACGGCAGATATGACGGTGTTTATTTTTACCCGTCTGTGGCCACGTCTGGGGCAGGCGTTTGTGTTGTCTCCGGGCAAAGATGAACTGGCACAACGGCGGCTGGTTTTCCGGGCATTCACTCCCCCGTCTTCCGTCCGGGACCGTTATGTGCTGGCCGCGGAAATATCAGCCCGTCTGGCATACCAGCTGGCGGTATGGCATGAAATTGCACAGTGGTACGGCTTCGAATCCGTACCGGGTTATCCTGAAACTGTGTCGGCATTTTCACCGGAAGATCTGTGGTCCAATCTTCTGGGGGCAAGAGTGGCCCTCTCTCTTATCTTCAGCGGACAGACGGCAGACAGGCGAATGTATGAAACGGCCATGCAGAATGCGCTGAAACAGGTGCTGGTTCATCTGGGAGGTGGCGCGGCGTCCCGTACCCGTTTTCAGCTCCGTATGCTGGACAGGGTGTGGTGGAACAGCCGGTGTCTTTTGCCGGACAAGTGGCTGGTGATAAAGCGCAATTATGATGTTGATGCGGACCGGCTTCCCGTATCTGTTCCGGGGGGCGATATGAAGCCACTGCGCCTGTCGCTCCCTCTCAGACCGGAAGCCGCGGTGCTGGCGGAATTACAGCTCTGGCCCGGACAGGACATGAAGCGTCTTCCGGTACCGGAAGGGTATTACACCGGGAAGGATTTTGCGGGGCTGGCGTCCCGGGCCCGGGCCGGGGACAGTGTCTCCCGTGACAGATTCTGTCCGTGAGAGGGTGTGTTTTGGGTTGCAGGGAGTGGATGTTATGAACATTCAGGTGGAACATCACAGGGGAGCATGGCGTCTCATTTTACTTCTGGCAGGTATTGTCATACCGGTTTACGGGTACAGTCATGAACTGTCAGGCACTTATGCCAGAATATTAAGTATGCATTTTTCGGATGACATCAGTGCTTCCGGATTGCGGACAGAGGGGGGGGGCAAATATTCCCGCTGGACTGTTCCCTGGCACAGCGAATGTCTGTATGACACGGGGAGGGTCTGCTCCGGGGTGTATCTCAGGGGGAGTTATATTGACCTGAAAGGGGATGTTGAAGATGGTGCCGTGGTTCACTGGCGGTCATATGGCATGCTTGTGGGGACAGATGTCACCGTCAGACTGTCTGAACATGTTTCAGTCAGGGGCGGTCTGGGTGTGGGATATGCCCGGGTTCGCAACATGAGTCACGGGATGGAAGGGGATGAATATTATGAAGAGGTGCTGGGGTGGGAACGAAAAAATGCCCTGATTGTTTCCCCCGAAATCAGCGGTACGATAACGTCCGGTAATTTTACCCTGAGTCCGGGTCTCTCATTTTTATCCCTGCGTGAATTCTCATCATCCCGTCATGATATTGGTTCGTACGCGGGAAGTTATTCCGTCAGGATGACTTATACGTTCCGGGATGTGTTCCGTGTGATGGGGCGCGGAAGTGATGTCATTGTGGAAAACAATACCGGAGGTTTTTACGGTCCGGGCTGGAAAGAAGACCTGGGATTCAGTCTGGTGAATGAGACGCAACTGTTGTTCAGTATTCCCTTCTGTGTTGGTGGTCATGTTTTCTCTCTGCGTGCCGGACCGGGCTTCATAAAGGGGAACGGGGGAGGAGCCAGAGGGGTGTCATTTTCTTTTGGTCTGAAAACATGATGTGAAAAGCAACATGAATGATAAAAAGACAGGGGTGGCACTGATACGGAAAATGACCATTGACAGGGTTATCGAATATATCGAGTTTCATCTTGAAAGCGGTAAACGGATGAGTATTCATTCACTGAGTGCTTATTCCGGTTACTGCCGCAGACATCTGCAGCGTATTTTTCTGCTGGAGACGGGAATGCGGCTGGGCGAATATATTCGTCGCAGGCGACTGAGTCGGGCTGCCCTGCTCTGTCGCCTGTCGTTACGTGGGTTTCAGGATATTGCCTGTAGTCTGGGATTTGATTCCCAGCAGACATTTAACCGTGAATTCAGGAAAACAGCCGGCGTGACGCCCGGACAGTACCGCAGCCAGCCGGAATGGCGGCTTTTGCCGCTGGCAGGTCGTGCCGGCATCTCTTTTTCTGTTCCGGTCCCGGAGAGGGTTCATCTTCCGGAAGGCCGTATTGTGGGACGACCACTGACGTTTTCCGGCCGTATACATGAGGTCCGGGATAACGGGGCGGCGGCATTTTCCGAAAGTGTGTTTGCCTGTCAGCAGGAGGCTCAGTGGTTGGTGGTGACGGCAATAACGCCGGTGGGAGGCAGGAAAGGGGATTATGAGGTCCGTTGTGGTGTGGGCGCACCGGATAACCCGTGCGGAAACGTCTTCTCATGGGCCGAGGGGGATTACCTGTCTGTCACGTTTGAGACCACAACGACCACCCATGCGGCCCGTGCAGATTACATTTATATGAACATCCTGCCCGCTCATGGAGTTGTCCGTACGCCCGGGGTGGACATACTCGTCTTTCGTTACCATGAGGAGCGGGTGTTCTGTACGCTTTACATCCCGGTCAGTTAACCGGAAGGGCGGTGCCGGAGACAGACATTCAGGGGGGAGTAGTGAAATTTCGCTGATGCTGAATGATGAGTCCGGGGAGGGGCATGAGAAAGAAAACGGCCGGAGATTGTCAGGCGCGTTATCAGTGGGAGGGAGCGGAGAAATAATGTTTTATAAAAGATTAAAAAACCGGGCATGTGGTTCTGATTAACAGGAGTAATGTTTTACGGTGTAATATTATGTTCAGGAAAAGATGTTTATTATGTTACCCGGTACTGACCGTGTTGTTCTGTATTACATCCTGTGTTCCGCCAGATGAAGCGATTTACAGCGGCAGGGAACAGATTATAACAGGAGGGGCAGGTACACCGATATATAAAGAGGACAGTAAAGGACATCAGAAGCGCGATATACGAATGGAACGAATCAGGGACCATGGGTGTGAAGATAACAGTACAGACTGCGGCAGACCATTTGGCTGGTAGTTATTGTCAGGAAGCGTCTGGTGTTTATTATTTTTATGCACACGTCGTGGCAGGGGATTAACAGAAGATGATTTCTGATATGTGTTATTCCTGATTTTTCTCAGGGTTGCGCCGGGTGCTCAGGATATATAGCCAGGAGAATTCTTCGGGAAGAGGAGAGCCTCTTATTTGTTAATGAGAAAAGCAGAAGTGAATGACTCTTTCATCACAAAAATCCTGACAGGTAATAACGTTCTGCGTGCGGCAATTGCCCGCATTGAGTGGGTTTTTGAAACATTTCCGTCGGTATGTCTGTCTTTTTCAGGTGGAAAGGATTCCACCGTACTGTTCCATCTTGTGGCAAATGTGGCCCGCAGGAAAAAACGTCGATTCTCTGTACTGTTCATTGACTGGGAAGCCCAGTACCAGTGTACCGTTGAACATATTCAGAAGATGCGGAATATGTACGGGGATGTGACGGAGACCTTTTACTGGGTGGCACTTCCCCTGACCACGGTAAACGGTGTCTCACAGTTTCAGCCGGAGTGGATATGCTGGGAACCTGGTGTGACCTGGGTCCGTCAGCCACCGGAAGAGGCCATTACGGATATGGCGTATTTTCCCTTCTACCGGTATGCCATGACCTTTGAAGAATTTGTTCCGGCATTTTCTTCCTGGTTTGCCGGTAACCGGTGCGGTGTGGCGATACTGACTGGTGTCCGTGCGGATGAATCCCTCAACCGCTTTATGGGACTGGTGTCTCAGCGTAAGCTCAGATATGCCGATGATAAACCCTGGACCACGGCATCACCTCAAGGGTTTTACTACACCATGTATCCATTGTATGACTGGAAAGCCCGTGATATCTGGATATATAACGCCAGAACCCGTGCCATCTACAATCCCCTGTATGACCTGATGTACCGTGCCGGTGTGCCGTTACGTAACATGCGTGTCTGTGAGCCTTTTGGCCCGGAACAACGTAAGGGGCTGTGGCTTTACCATGTTCTGGAGCCGGAAACCTGGGCCAGGATGTGTGAGCGGGTGTCAGGGGCTGCCAGTGGGGCGCGTTATGCCAATGAAAGCGGTGCCTATTTTGCCCTGCGTAAACGTATATCAAAACCGGCTCATCATACCTGGCGCAGCTATGCGATGTTCCTGCTGGATGTGATGCCGGAAAGAACGGCAGAACATTACCGTAACAAAATTGCTGTCTACCTGCGCTGGTATCAAACGCGGGGCTTCCCGGACGATATCCCGGATGAACAGGAAAATGACCTGGGCTGCCGGGATATTCCGTCCTGGCGACGTATCTGTAAGACACTCATAAAGAATGATTTCTGGTGCCGGACCCTCTCCTTCAGCCCGAACAAACCCCGGCACTATGAACGTTACCTGCAGCGTATGAAAGAAAGGAGGAAGGAATGGGGGATTCTGTGACAGCGGAGATACTGGGTAACATGATTCGTCAGTACTTCAGCCAGGAGCGAGCAGAAGAAGAGACCATACAGGCTCTGAATCATCTGCGCAGGGTGCTGCATGAGGTCAGTCCTTTTGCACAGGAGCCTGTGGACTGTGTGCTGTGGGTGAAAGCGGATGAGGTGGTGGCCAATGATTATAACCCCAATGTCATGGCACCGGGTGAGAAAAAACTGCTGAAACATTCACTGGAGCAGGATGGGTTCACGCAGCCTGTGGTTGTCTCGGAAGAGAAGGAGCATTATCTGGTCGTGGATGGTTTTCATCGTCAATTACTGGGCAGGGAAGCAGGTACGGGAAAACGTCTGAAGGGCTGGTTGCCAGTGACCTGTATTAATCCGGACAGAAGGGGGCAGGCCTCACGTATTGCTGCGACCATTCGACATAACCGGGCCAGGGGGAAACACCAGATAACCTCAATGTCTGATATTGTCAGGGACCTGTCACGTCTGGGCTGGACGGATGAACGCATTGGTACAGAGCTGGGGATGGACCAGGATGAAGTGCTGAGACTGAAACAGATTAGCGGGCTGACGGAACTGTTTCAGGAAGAAAATTTCAGTCAATCCTGGACTGTTAATTAATCGTAATGTTCCGGGGACCTCATCTTCACAGAAATATTCTGTTCATTAGCATTCCGGTATTCGTATAACTTCTTTCTGTGGAGAGTAAACAATGCCCAGGATGCGATGGACGCTTGACCAGAAAAAACATCACATTGCCGCATGGCGCGCCAGCGGCCTTATCCGTGAACAGTACTGTGAACTTTACGACATTCCGTTTAAATCCCTGCGCCAGTGGCCGCAGGATGTCGCAAAAGCCGAAAAACGAGCCAGAGCACCGTAAGCGGCTCACCAGAACCGTATTGATATTTACTGAGAGCTCAGATCAACTTTCCAGGGCAACAGATCGCGTACCCGGTTTGCCGGCCAGTCCTGGATATGTTCAATGACGTAGCGCAGCCATTT
>Ga0233370_1000056_pt1 | contig 13481 bp, 22 predicted proteins | sample ElkDunMinimDraft_2_FD_180686 | JGI IMG/M metagenome (GOLD analysis project Ga0233370, IMG submission 180686) | Fecal eukaryotic communites from dung pellets of Tule Elk in California, USA - Elk Dung D2 | ecosystem: Host-associated > Mammals > Digestive system > Large intestine > Fecal | place...
AATAAAAATTTTATCGTCTTTCGATTTTGAAAATGGATTTAGAGATTTTTTGGACGTGCCAATACCACTTTACATAATTCATATTTATTTTTTCCCAAAAGTGGTGGCCCCCTAAAAAACTTTTTGAGTACGCTGCGTAGATAAAGAAAAATTTTTAAACAAAGTATTGTTTGATGGGGCCTCAAAATTATATTAATTAATTTAATAAGCCACTAGATTTTTAAGGAATAAAAAAGAAGAAAATAAATAAAATAAATGTTTAATTAATAATGATATTTTATTTTATTATAAGTAAACAAAAGAAAATACAAAAGATTTTTTATTCTTTTTATTTTTATTTAATAATAATTTAAATACTATGTTTGCTCGGCACGCGGGCGGCTGTGGCGTGCCGTTTTGTGCATTATGTAAACCTCTCAACATTTTTTCGCCGAACAAGCGTTTGGTTGACATAATCAGTTACATCCCAAAAGGCGACCAAAGAACATTCGTTCGTGTGTCGAAGTCCGATCTGGTTTACATAATGTGTTGACGCTAACACAGCTAAGGATCGCAAAGCTTAGAGCCACAAGGCTTTCCAGAAACTATTAAAAAATTATTTTTCTATCTTTTGTTAACTAGGGGAGCATCTAGTTTACATAATCTCTTGACGCTTTGATTATTTCTCACTTTGTGTAACAAACCTTTAGGTTTACATAATCTATTGACTTGTAATATTATTGTAATACAAATGTAATATTTTTGTTATTGACAAACTTTAATAAAATTGTTATAATAAAGATGTAATAAAGATAAAGAAAAAAATAAATAAAAAATATTTACAAAAAGTATTGACAAAGACATTCATTAGATGTATAATAAACTTGTAAGAAAGATAAAAATAATAAAAAACAAAGGAGAAGTGATTAGTATGTTAGATTTAAAAAGATTAGAATTAAAAGAAAGTGATGTAAAGAAAATTAAACAAATAGCAATTAAAATAGTTTTATCTATTTTAGTGACAATGTGGATTATTGGTGTTGTAGCAATGGCAGTAAGTCTTATTAAATGGATAATGGCAGACCCAGCTAGATTAACTATTGCAATTAGTTCATTATCTGTTTTAGTTGGTATTAAATTATCTAAAACTCTAAAAATTTAGAGTTTTAGATAATAAAAAAATGATAAAATAATACCAAAGGAGTTGAATAATTATGATAAAAGAACTTAACAAAGATATTATAAATTATTGGAATAAAGTAACAACAGAATTACAAGAAAAAAATAAAGAAAAATTTTTCCAAAATAAGGAAGAAAAAAATCCTACTAACAATTAAATTTTTTGAAAATTTTTTGGAACTGGGTAGTGTCCAATAGTCCGGAGGCTACCCCAAAAAAAATAAAAATAATTTTTCCAAAACTATTGACACCGAAATAGTATAGTGGTATAATTAAAGCATAGAAAGGATGATGATTATGAAAATATTTTTAGATTTAGATGGAACATTAGCAAAGTTCAATGTACCAAATGCATTGAATAGATTTGAAAAAGAAAATGGTTTCTTTTTAAGATTAAAACCTTACAAAGGCATTGGAGAAATTGATAGAATGGCATTAAAGGGAAATGTTTACATAATCAGCGCAAGTCCTAATCTATCAGCAGATATTGATAAAATGCAATGGGTTAGAAAATACATTCCAAACTTGCCTTATAATAACATTGTAATTTGTAGATGTGGAGAAAATAAAGCTAATGCAATTCGTAGAAAATTAGGCTTTACAATAGACAATGAATGTTATTTACTAGACGACTACACAAAGAACTTGACAGAATGGGAAAATGCAGGAGGCAGAGGAATAAAAAGAATAACATCAGTTGCAGATAATAGCACCAAAAAATGGCAAGGCTTAGAATTAAAAGAATTAGAAAAATTAGAGGAGGTTTTGAATTATGTTAACTTGTAAGTGTGGTAGTAAATTAGAATGGGAAGATACAAGCGATGTTGAAGGTGGAATTTTAGAAGGTTACATAATTGAACAACAACTTTGGACTTGTCCAAAATGTCAAGCAGAATATTTTGTTCAAGCAAGAGTGAACTTCAAAGAAAACGACATTGAAATTGACCAAGTTCTAGAAAACGTTTAAAGGCGGAAACGCCTTTTTGTTTGCCTTGTGGCACGAACACGCGTTCGCCCGTGTGAGCCCGGCGCCAAGTTTACATAATAGGTTACAATATTTTTATTGCGGAAATGCGCAAAAAAGAACACTTGTTCTCTTCCTGAAACTAGAACCTTTCAGGTTTACATAATCTGTTGCAAAAAAGTTATTAAAAAATTTTATAAAAATTTGTTGACAAATTTAAATAATAATGTTATAATATAATTGTAAGATAAAGAAAGGCAAAAATAAATAAAAAATTTTTTAAAAAAACTTTACAAAAAGTATTGACAAAGAAGTTGCAAAGGTGTATAATTAAATCATAGAAAGGTGGTGAAAATGAAATGAAAAAGTTGACAAAGTTAGTTGTAATCAATGTAGTTTTAGCAATGTTATTATCAGTAATTCCAGAGGGTAAAATTGAGTTAAGTTATACAATAAATAATGAAGTAAAAACAATTACACTTGCAAGTTTAACAAAAGGCGAAACAATGGAAGAAGTTGAAGAAGTAATTGTTGAAATTGAAAAAAATTATAATTTAACTTTAACAACAGATTTGAGAACTAAAAGCAACTTACACGCAATTGATTATGATACAATGCTACAAGGAACAAATTTGGAAGGAATTGGAAAAGCAATAGAACAAGCTGAAAAAGATTATAGTGTAAATGGTTTATACTTAATGGGATTATGTGTTGTTGAAAGTGCTTGGGGTACAAGTCCATTCGCAGTTAATAGAAATAACTTAGTAGGTTGGAACGCAATAGATAGCAATCCAGGAAAAGCAACAACTTTTGAAAGCAAAGAAGATTGTATTTTACACGTTGCCCAAAAGTTACAACAAAATTATTTAACAGAGGGTGGAGCTTATTTTGAAGGTTACACTGCACCAGATATTGATGTTCACTACTGCACAGATAAATTACATGCAAATAAAATTGTAAATGTAGTAAATGAGTTAATAGAAAAAATATAAATTTTAAGGGGGATTTAATTATGAAAAAAGAAAAAATTTTAAATGCAATTAAGTTAGGAATGTTAGCAATTATGTTAATCTTGTTGTTCTTTATTTCTGATAGATTTGTTGATTATTTAGTAACAGTTGATGTTGAAACATTAAAAAAGGCAGTTTACGTAATTCTTGCAACAGTTGTTGTTGGTATCTACACAATGGAAGAAAAAGCAAAGACAGAAAAAGAAATAAAAGAAAACAAAAAAGAAAAAATAAATCTTTTTGTAGAAACTAAAACAAAAGAAAAAGAAGACAAGAAAAAAGAAAAAAGAAATATTTTTGATTTTGAAAAATAGAAAGGGTGGCTGATTATGTAAATCAGCCTTTTTTGTAAATTTTATTAGTTTACATAATTTTTTCTTAAATAATTTAAGCAACTGATTATGTTAACTCGCGGCTAAGTTTACATAATATCTGGTAAAGGGATTATGTTAACCTGAGGATAGGTTTACATAATGTAACATAATTAAAAAATAACTGATTATGTAAACTGGCCGGCGCGCGTGCGGTGGTGTCGCGCCGAAATTGCGTTTACATAATACCTTTACGTTTTCCGGTTTACATAATTATTTTTGCAACCCGCACTTCAAAGTCCTGAAACCCTACGGAAGCAAGACTTTGGGGAGAGATCCGCCCAGGTTTACATAATGTGTTGACATGTAACATTACTGTAACAAAACTGTAATAATTTTGTTATTGACAAAGTTATTTTGTAATGATATAATAAAGATGTAATAAAGATAAGGAGTTGATAAAATGAAAAGAATAATTATGTTAATTATTGGTATGTTCATAGAAATAAATATCGCTTTAATAGCTATGGGATTAGGTGGTTTTTACTGGTTCGGATTATGTTACCTAATGGACTGGACTTTTGTTCCTTGTGGTGTTGGTTTTTGTATTGCTACATTTAGTGGTATGATTTTAGGATGGAAAATCGCTCCAAAAGTTCATAATTTTTTTGAAAAGTATTGACAATAACATTTAATAGTGATAAAATATAATCAAGTTAAGGGAGTTGATAAAATGAAAATAAAAAATATTTGGATAGAAGATGTTAGAGCAACTTATGTAAACCAAGAAGAAAAAATAGATAATTTTACTTTTATTGTAATATTTCAAAAAGGACTATCAAAAAAATATTATAAATTTATGACAAATTTTCCACATTTTAAAATCTGTTATCTACAAGAGAGAGGTTTTGAAGTTGCCCCAACAGATAGAGAAGAAAATAGAAAAATTTTACAATTAGCTTATGGAGAACTTAAAAAATTACTTGCAACATGGGAACTTCAAGCAGACTTTAGAAAACAAGATGAAGAAGAAGAAAGAAAACGCAGAGAAGAAGAACAAGGAAAAATTAAAATAGGCGAACAAGTATCTTTTGAAAAATATTTAAAAAATTTAAAAAAAACTATTGACAATGAAATTCTTTAATGATATAATAAAGACATAATAAGAAAGGGAGTTGATACAAATGAAAAATTTAGTAAAAAATGTTGTAGGTTATGGAGTAGCTTTATTATGTATGATGTGGGGATTAGGAGTTCTAATGATGGCGAATAGTTTTGTAGAATGGGCTTGTGCTGATAATTTTAGATTTTCTATTACAATTTTAATTGGTGGACTTCTAGTGATTAGAATGATAATTAAAGAGGTTACAAGATAACCTCTTTAAGAAAAAAATAAAAAATATTTTAAAAAAGTATTGACAATAGATAATCAATAATATATAATATAATTAAAGAAAGGGAGTTGATAATTATGGAAAATAAATTTTACTTTTATGATAATCATTTAGGAGGCTGGTACAAGTCAACCGAATTGTATGATGAGGAAGAATTGTACTGTGAAGCTTGTGGAGATGGGGATTGCCTATTGACGGAAGAACCTATCACAGAAAAAGAATTCGAGGAAAAATTTCCTGAATATTTTTCTTAAAAAGTATTGACAATATAAAAGTTCAATGATATAATAAAGACATAGTAAAGATAAAGGGAGTGCAGAAAAATGATAGATAAAAGAAAAAAATATACAATGGTTTTTGATACTGAAACAACAGGCGAAATAGTAACAAGTAAGAACGGGCATGAAATAATGCAAAAATACATTTATGATATAGGTTATACAATAGCAGATAAGAAAAAAATACATTTAAAAAGAAATTTTATAGTAAAAGAAATTTTTGAAAATGTAAACCTAATGAATAGTGCTTACTACAAAAGCAAAATTCCAATGTATAATGAAATGATAGAAAATGACGAAGTAGACATAATACCTTTTGCAGAAATAGTTAAAACAATACAAAAAGATATTCAAATGTACAACGTAAAGGCGGTTGCCGCATACAACATCAGTTTTGATTTAGATGCATTTATGCAAACTACAAACACTATTTATCCTAATCAATTTCAAATGCTTTTTAGAACAACGAAAAAAGGAAACTATGCACCAGATACAGAACAATTTTTCCAAAAATACATAGCAAGAAGAAATTTGGAAATAATTGACATTTGGACTTTAGCTTGTCAAACATTATGTAACCAAAAAACATTTCAAACTTATTACAAGCAAGAAACTGCAAAAGGTAACATAAAATCAAATGCAGAAATAGTTTATAGTTATATAATAGATAATGAATTTATCGAAGACCATACTGCATTAAGTGATAGCATAATCGAAACTGAAATATTACAACGCATACAAAGAATACATCAAAAAATAGAAACAAAGTTCGCATTTATGCCATACAGACTAATTCAAAAAAATATTTAAAAAAATATTGACAATAAATTAAAACAATGATATAATATAATTACAGTAAAGGTAAGGCAATTGAGTTTACAAGGCGAACCTCAATAAAATAAAAACCTTGATAAAATAAAAATATAAAAAAAGAAAGGTTGTGTGTTTTATGGAAAAAACAAAATTAACAAAAAGAGATTATTTTAAAATGTTAGCAGGTGTAGTTGAAAATAGTGGAGCTGACAACAGAGAAGAATTACAAGCATTTATCAATCACGAATTAGAATTATTAGATAAAAAATCTGCTAGCAGAGGAACAGTAACAACAGCCAAACAAAAAGAAAATGAGGACTTAAAAGAATACATCATGGGAATACTTACAGAAATCAACAGAGCAGTTACAATTACAGAATTACAAGCTGAAGATGTAAAACTTGGAGAGCTTACAAACCAAAGAATCAGTGCAATGTTGAAACAATTAAAAGATGAAGGCAAGGTAGTTAGAACAGAATTGAAGAAAAAAGCATACTTCAAAATTGCGGAATAGCTAGAGCGGGGCGGATTTGCCCCGTTTTTTATTTTCTTATACCGGGATTATGTAAACCGATTATAGGGAGTTATTATGTAAACCAGGAGTTCCCCCACATAATAAAAGTGTTAAGGTATTATGTAAACCTAGGTGGTAGTTTACATAAAGCGGTTATGTTTAGTTATTATGTAAACCGGCCGGCCCGCCACCGAGCGACCCGGGCCGTTTTTGCGTTATGTAAACCTATTATAGAATTTTTTATGTAAACCCCGCAAAGCCTACGGAAGCAAGGGTTTCCCGAAACTATTACTCTCTGATCGGGGGCGTCCTGGTTTACATAATACCTTTACAAGTAACATTATTGTAATATTTTTGTAACATAATTGTAATAATTCTGTAACAAACCCGCAAACCCGCTATTCCGTAAGGCTCCAGGGAACCTTCAGGTTTACATAACACCTTTACGTTTGTAACAGAATTGTAACATTTTTGTTATTGACTTGTAACATTTATTATGATATAATATAATTGTAATAAGGAAGGAGGGAAGGCAATGAAAAAAGTTTTAAAAGCCTATACAAGCCTAGCACATTATGTAAACAAAGATATTAAAGTTATAAAAGGCACAACTGACTGGTGCAGTTATCCTACATTATGTCAAGTTGAAGTTCCTCAACTTGTTACGGAACAAGGGGAACAAGCGTTCTTGGATAGTGTGGCTCGACAACTTCCAGCAGATAAACAAGAACTAGTTGACATAATTCCAGATTTTATGTGGTCTTTTTTACACGAAATAGGACATATTCAATGTAAACACAATGCAGATAATTATGTAATCCGTGGGTTTGTTAACATAATTAGTAGATTAGGCTGGGAAAAAATGGCAAATAAAATATACTTCAACTTAAAAGAAGAAAAACAAGCTACCAAATGGGCTGTTGACTTTGTAATGCTAGAACCCCAAGCAGTTGAAGACTTTACAAAAAAAATTATAAAAAGATATGAAAAATATTATAAAAAAGTATTGACAGATTTTGAATAATAGCTTATAATAATACTTGTAAGGTAAATAAATAAATTTTAAGGGGGTTGTCGTTATGACAAGATATAGTAAAAAATCTAATATAATAAACAAGGTGTATAATGCACTAGGTGGCAGACCAGAGCAAATGCTTTACATATTTAATAATGGTGGCACAAACCACTACAAAATCGGCATAACAAAGGACTTAAACGAAAGATACTCAAAAGGCAAAACTTTCACTTCTGGTGGACTTAACATAATTAAAGTAATAGCATTAGATACAAGAGAAGAAGCAAGATTTTGCGAAAAAACTTTACATAAATATTATAAGCAATTCAGAACTAGACCAGAAGAACCTAGACACGAGTGGTTTGCATTATGTAAAGCAGAAGTAACAAAATTATGTGAACTAGAAACTAAAAAAGATTTATTAGAATTTTGTAAAAAAGTTGTTGACAGTCAAAACAAATAGTAGTATAATAAAAGAGAACTAAGGCAAGGAGCAAAAAAATATTTTTAAAAAGAGTATTGACAAGTGCAATTGCCTAGTGTATAATAGTAAATGTAATAAGGAGCTAGTAAAAACGGTTGAAATCTAGCGAAAGCCGTCATAAGGTTTACAATAAAATATATATAAAGGAGTTGGTCATTATGACAAAATTAACAAAAAGAGATTATTTCAAAATGGTAGCAGTAGCAATTGAAAATTCTAATGTAGAAAATAAAGCAGAATTACAAAACTTTATAGCTCATGAGGTTGAGTTGCTAGATAAAAAGGCACAAGCTAAAAGCACTGCTGAAACTGCTAAACAAAAAGAAAATAATGAACTTATGCAAGTTATATATGAAGTTTTAGCAGATAATGGTAATGCTATGACTATCACTGAAATCCAAGCCGAAGATACTAGACTTGCTGAATTATCTAATCAAAGAATTAGTGCTTTACTTAAAAAGCTAAAAGATGATGAAAAAATTGTTAGAACTGAATTAAAGAAAAAAGCATATTTCAAAGTAAAATAAGGCAAGGGGACATAAGTCCCCTCCCCAACTTTATTAAAAGGAGGTTTACATAATGAAATATAATTTTAAGGATAAAATAATCAATATCCCCGATGCCGAAATATTAGCAAATATGAAACATCTTATGTTAACTCAAGAGGAAGCTATAATGGTATGGTTAGAGGACAACGAGTATTTACATAACGAGGAGCAAGACGCATTATGTAAAAAAGCCAAAGACAACCGAGTTACTGCAACAGTACACCAAGCAAAAGCAGAAAAACCAAGGCGTGAACCCGTTGAGCGAGAACGCAAAGCAAACCCTACAAAAGAGGCAATAATTGCAGGAATTGCCGAAATATTGCCAAAATTAGGGGCAGTTAACATAAAAATTGAAAATATTCGGTAAAATAATAACATTTTATGTAAACAATGAGGAATTTAAGCTAGATTTAGTGCAAAAAAGGAAGAAAAAGGGAGAAAAGTAGACATAAGTCTACTTTTTTTTATGTAAATTGCGAGAATTATGTAAACTTTTGCATAATTTTTGCGTTAAGTTATTATGTAAACCTGCGGCGATAATAATAAGTTTACATAATCGGCCGGGCAGTCCAGGGCCGCTGCTGCCCGTATCGCGGTTTACATAATACCTTTCGATAATTTGTTTACATAATCTGTTTACATAATTGTGCCGATATTTTCCCAAAACTGCCTAATTGAGCGTGGTGTGCGCGGCCGCTCAGGTCCGTATGGCCGACCGCGATACCCATATGCGATTTTGCGATAGTTGTTTGCTTTGCCGCGACTGCATTATTTTTTCCTGAAACTGGGATACCTTTAGGTTTACATAATATATTTACGTAACGATTTATGCCTACTTATTATGTTAACTTTTAAGTTTACATAATATATTAACATTATTTAATTTATATATACTTATTATGTTAAGCGAGCGGATCCACGCCCATACTTCTATATGGCCATATTCACTGCTTGTTTGATTTTATTTATAATATATGATATAATAAAGTGAATAACCTTTTATTGTACCGACACCACCGCAACATAAATAAAAAAGAGATAGGCCAATAAAGCCTACCTCTATTACGATAACAATAAGGATTGAATGATAAGATGAGTTGGATGCAGTCGGTGCCACCACACCTCTTCCATTTTAGCTATCTCTCTCTCATTTCCCCTATTCTAACTATCTCTCTCAACCCAACTCTCATTTTACTTATCCATTTGCTCTTCAAACCCCTTATCCAACATCAACGGCATATCTCTCTCCACTAATGTCCCCTTAACAACTTGACAACCCAACGCCGCCTGAATCTCTTTCAAAAACGCCATAAAATTAGGTGTACCCATATTAGTCATCTCTTCCAACACTTCCCAAGCATCTTCCTTACTAATCTCACCAGTCTCCACCATACCCTTAACTAATACCTGTTTCTCAGTAGCATCCCCAAAATATTTAGTCTGCAAATTCTGTTTTATTTGTTGCTCTTCCGGCGTCAATAAACTATATTCCCCTGTTTCCGGATCTCTCTTACACCATATATATATGCACTTACCAATAGTACCTTTCTCCATAAAAGGTTTACCATATAACTCATTGCGGCCTTCCCTCACATATGCCTTTATAGTATCCGGTTTTCTTATTACTCCTTCTTGCGTCAATAGCTCACATATCTCATCTCCAACTCTCGTACAACTATCCAATCCATCCTCACTCCATACTTCATCTATTTTATCTATTACCATCTGTTTTGTTTTACCTAATTGTTTTACATATACAGGTTCATATATTTTCTTTACATTTACTTTACCCTTATCTTCGCGGAACTCTGCAAATAATTTAAGCTCCTCCAATTTTTTCTTTTTTCCATTCTTAAATGTAGATAATGAAACGCCAAACCAATTAGCTAATTCTACATTAGTCATTACTCCTAATCTTAACTCCATCTCTCTTCTCCTTCTTATATTACTTTCATCTATATATAAAAAGTTACAAAAGCAAATTTAGTACTTTTGTCCAAATCGTACTATTTTATAATAAGCAAAAAGTACTAAAAAATTTCACCCATATATATAATATATAGGTGAAAAAAAATAGTACTTTTTTCTAATAATGGTGCGGCAACCCTACTGCTTTTACAATAGAAAGTTGTCATAAAAATCTAATTTATACCTATTTAATAGCGGCAATGCTTACCTATCATACCCGCAATTTGGCCCCTATAAAATGCCTACCCCCATTTAAATGCGGCAGGCAGATTGGTCCCTACGGGCCCAACTTGCCTTTCTATTCGCAAAAACTCCCTACGCTACGCTAGGGAGTTAATTGCTCATATCAATCTTCTTCTAATGTGTGATAAGTACTTGTTAGGCGATACCCGCCTTTTGTTCTTATTTCTCTTATTTTTATTTTCTTAATAGTGCTTCTATCAAATATAACCGTCTCACCATTTCTTTTAGTAAAACGAATTGCATTTCCATTTAATTGCAACATTATTTCATTTACTACTTTGTTATATACATCTAGGAAATTCATATCTTTTCCATCTACATAATATTTAATTATATGAACTTTCGTAAAGAAACAATAATCTATATAAAGCTTTACCTTAAAGCCGTAAAGCGTTTCAGCTTGTGATGTCTTTTTTTCATTTTTACTCATTCTTACACCTCTTTATACATTGTATATTCTCCTATATAATAATCAAGTTTATAATATTGTTTTGCGGCAATGGCTTCATTAGCTTCTTCAATTACTTCTTGATATTCTTCATCTGAATCGAAATATTCTCTATAATAAATATCTTCTGCATTAAATTCTTCTTGCATAAATTTATCTATTGCTTCTTTTGATTCAAATGCTCCAATAATAAGACCATCATCAAATAATATATAAACTGTTTCTGTTTTAAACATATAATTACCCCCTTATTTTTTCTTTCTCTTTTGAACTAAATCTAATTTAAATTCATCTTCTCCAATGCGGAAGGTAATTATCTTACCTGCATTTTCAATTATTACATCTGTAGCTCCTGCAATATTTCTTACTGCTGTTGCAACTTCAGCAATTATCATTTCTTTTGTAGGATTTGCGGCAACTGTTCTAGGAGCTCTTGGTTTAGTCTTATCTGCCTTAGCTTCGTGAATTGTTGCTGTTATTCTAACATCTTTTGCCTTTTTGCAAAGAGCTTCTTGTTCTTCATTTTCCATATAGCCTTCATCTTCTAGCCATATATCAATAGCCTCAGCTTCACTAACTCCTAACCCTTTAACTATTCTTTTGATATCTTCATCTGGAATTCTGATTTCTTTCTCTCTACCTTCTATTTTAATAGTCATCGCGGCAACTCCCCTTCCTTAATAAAATATATATTTAAAGGGTGCTTATCAATTTCTTGCTAAACACCCTGTTGAAAAGAAAATAAATATTACATCAATTCAAAGTATAATTCCTCTAATTCAGTTAATGTCATATCTGCTACATATTTCTCAAAATCTTCTGCGTTAACTACTAATCTTAACTCACTCAATAACTTATTTTTTCTAGCGTTTTCTATTAACTTCTCCATTATTTTGGTTTTTGCGGCGATTGCTTCTTCTCTTGCTTTCTTATCTGCAGCACTTTCCGCAACTAATACTACTTTTTGTAATTCTTCTTCTTCCCATCTATCATCTTGAACATTTACTTCTGTAACTATTGCCAAAGCTAATCCATATCTTGTTCTAACTACTACTTCATCATCTTTTGCTAAGTTTTCTATATCTGTTGCGTATGTATATTCTTTTGTTCCTACTTCTCCAAATTTTTCTTTAAACACAACTTTTATTTTCATAATACTTATTCTCCTTTTTTATCGTGATTTTCGTATTTTTCGTTTCTAACTGCGTTTTTCTAAAAACTCTCGATTTTTCTCTTTTTAGAGATTATGCTACTGAGAAGTAGCTTTTCTTCTTCTCAGTAACTTTAACAACTCTATCTGCATCTTTTAATTTCTTCATTGCGGCAGATACTTTTTGATTGCTGAACTCAGCCATAGCGGGAACTTCTTTTTGTAATTCACTTACTGTAACTGGTCTGCCTACTTCAGCTAATGCTTCATATACAGTTTCTACGAATGCATCGATTTCTTGTTTTTTAGCTGTGTTTACAGTTCTTTTCTTTTCTAATAAACCGATTTCTTTGTCAATGAACATCATTAACTCTTGTTCGTTTTCAACACCTGCATTTGCTACTACATCTGCTAACATTCTAAAATAATCTTTCTTTGTAATTTTCATCATAATAAATCACCTTTTCCTTTTCTTTTAATATATTTACGGATATATTGGCGTACCTCGCCTCCCTCCGTATCGGGGGACTCGCACATTTATTTACCCACCCTGTTTGAGGTGCTTACCAAATTTTTATTTGTTTTTTTTATTTTTCTGTAATTATATTATATCATAATTTTTAAAATTTGTCAATAATTTTTCTAAAAATTTTTAAAAAACTTTTTTCGAGTGCGATATAATTTTTAATTACTTTTTTCTTACTTTCTATAAATATATTATAACAAAATTTTTATTAAAAATCAATATTTTTCTTTTACTGCTATATGTCTATCTCAATATCTCTAATTAAATGAATTTTATCGCATATGCCATTCTCTCCCCAATTCATTCTCTCTTCGATGTCATCTCTTTCTTCTCCAATTCTTATGAAAGTAAATGGCTTATCTGCATCATATAATTCATCTATAAAATTTTCTACAACAGCTACATCTTCATATTCTGGATACCATTTTACACAGCCCCAGAAAATTGCTACAACGCCATCTTCATCATCAAATCTTATTGTGCTTGCGCTATCTAAAATATTATATTCTACTGCTTCTGCGTTAGTCTTTAAAACCTCATAATCTTCTTTTTTAATACATAATGCTACATCACTTCTATATCCCATACCTATATCTCCTTTTCTTTTTTTTATTTTTCTTTTTTCCTTTTCTTTATATATATTATATAATAAATTTT
>Ga0233370_1000057_pt1 | contig 13345 bp, 10 predicted proteins | sample ElkDunMinimDraft_2_FD_180686 | JGI IMG/M metagenome (GOLD analysis project Ga0233370, IMG submission 180686) | Fecal eukaryotic communites from dung pellets of Tule Elk in California, USA - Elk Dung D2 | ecosystem: Host-associated > Mammals > Digestive system > Large intestine > Fecal | place...
ATTCCTGCAGGGGACACCATTTACACCTCTCCTGAAATCTACCATATCCCATAAAAAGCCTTTATAATCATTATATACCCTTACTTATGTTACTCAAATAGTCGCCTTGATTCTCCTCAGGGGTACGTAAATCAAGTCACATTTGGGGGCCTATTTAGGGGCACATATTGGTCAATCTATTGCGAGGCCCCCAGATGCCACTGACAGCTCGACAAGTTGAAACAGCCAAACCCAAAGATAAAATTTATAAAATTGCCGATGGTGGTGGGCTCTACCTGCAGGTCAATCCTAACGGCTCAAAGTACTGGCGAATGAAGTACCACTATGCAGGGAAGGAAAAGAAACTATCATTTGGCACCTATCCAACTATTACATTGGCTGAAGCTCGCAAACGTCGGGATGAAGCCAAGAAAATACATGCCGATGGTAAAGACCCCGGTGAAGTCAAGAAAGCTGAAAATCTTGAGAAAAACCTTTCTGAAGGAAGAACTTTTGCCACAATCGCCACCGAGTGGTACAACGCAAAAGTTTCAGGCTGGTCCGCCAGCTACGCTGATTATGTCGACAGAGCATTCAAAAATAATGTGTTTCCCTACATTGGAAACAGACCCATCAGTGATATCGAACCTCTTGAACTTCTCGCAGTTCTTCAGCGTATTGAAAGCCGCGGAGCCTGCGAGCTAGCTAATAAAGTTCGCCAACGATGTGGTGAAGTGTTTCGGTATGCCATTGTTACAGGTAGGGCTCGATACAATCCAGCCTCTGATCTGGTTATAGCAATGAAAAGCCATAAACGAACACATTACCCATTCCTGCTTCCTCCTGAACTACCAGAGTTTTTGTACAAACTCGAAAACTACACCGGCAGTATTGTAACCCGTGAAGCTACAAAATTGTTGATGCTCACAGGGCTGAGGACCGTAGAATTACGTATGGGGGAATGGTGTGAGATCGATTTTTCCCAAAAAATATGGGAAGTGCCTCCGACCCGGATGAAAATGAGGAAGGAGCATATTGTTCCCCTCTCAAATCAGGCAATTCGGTCTCTCCAAATCCTTAAAGAACTGACGGGAAGATACAGATACATCTTTGCCGGAAGAAATGATGTTAACAGGCCTATCAGCGATGCAAGCGTCAATATGGTTTTGAAGAAGATTGGCTATGACAAAAAAGCTACCGGGCATGGTTTTCGTCATACAATGAGTACTATTCTACATGAGAAAGGATTCAATAGTGCATGGATTGAAATGCAACTTGCACATACGGACAAAAACAGCATTCGTGGTACATACAACCATGCTCGTTACCTTGAAGGAAGACGAGAAATGATGCAATGGTACGCTGACTACCTTGATGCTATTCGAAAAGATTCCCCAGCTATATAATCACTTGATTTTAAAGGCTGACTTAACGAAATACCTTGATAGTCATTTATCAGTAATCTAATAGTTAAGTCAGTCATAATCCCCTAAGTATCACTCCTCAATCAGTTTCAGCACATTGTTGACCTGTCTCCAGTATTCGATACAACCGTCAGTCAGCCTGCTGGCACGACGTTGCGACAGACCCGTTGCCTCACACATGACTTCCACGGCTTCCCACTTCTGTTCTGTCGTCAGAATTTCGGTCCAGAGCTACCTGAAGTACCTCCTTATCCAGCATGGTTTTGGCGAGCAGCGTCTTGAGGGGTCGTTCTCCTCTTCAGGTGTCTTAAGCCGCTTTACCTCAGGGACTTCTATTCCACCAAACTTCGGCGCCCGGTGTAGAAAGTAGCGTCTGAAATAGCATTCTTGCGGCAGAGTTCCCGGGCAGAAACGCCGGCTACGGTCTCGCGGAGGATACTGATAATCTGTTCGTCGGAAAACACTTCTTCATGGGGATACCCTAACGTTGCTGATGAAGACATTACTTACATCGTGGTATATTAATAAATGTGGGAGCAGGTCAACTCCACAATGCAGTCCACTGAGGGAAGAGATCATTAGGTGCAAAGGATCTACATTAGTGGCTGAAAACAACTAGAATTAAGAAGTAAAAAGTTTTATCCTATATTAGTAAGTATTTTTGTTAACACTTTTGTAAGGATACTTTTTTGAGCAGCGAAAAAAAAAAGAAAGTTGGGTTAATGCTTGGGAATGGATTCACTATTGACCTCCTTAGCAAAATGGACAAACTTGATATAATTGACCCATCCGATCTATTTAAATATGGCGATATGGTTAAGTGGCCCGCCACTGGGGAACCCGGTTTTCTTTCTGCTCGATATTGCCCAAATCTATGGCGATTGGGTGCAAGACCCGGGCTAAATAGAACCGCATCATATCAAATAATAGAAGAATTAATCACAGTAATAAATTTATATGCAACTCTACCTCCAGAAACAATAAAGAAGAAAAATCAGGCAAGTCATACTCCATTGTCAAACATTTACATTTATGCTTATCAAGAATTAGTTTCATATTTAAGGGAGCTTTTCATTGATTATAACGAAAAAGTTTCCTCTGAAGATCTACGTAAGTTAGAAAGTGGCTGGCGAGACTATTTGATGAAACTGGACAAAAACGAAAACATAGAACGAGTTGATATTATAACTTATAACTATGACATTTATCTTGAGCGCCTTCTTGATTTACTTAATATCAGGTTTGACATCCCAAACATATCTGACGGGAATGCAAAGTTTAAAATATACAAACCACATGGCTCTATTAGCTTCTTGTATGAAGGATATATGTCAAAAGATAACTACAATATCCAAAAAGAGTTATCTTTAAATAATGGCGACATATCAAAATTCGAATGCCGGCATGAAAACTTAAGCCTTTACATGCCATTAATTCCAATAATACCGCCAGCAGGAGAAGCTCATCGTTATGCCCAAAACTGGGCTAATTCAATTAAAGAGTCTATTGAAGCGACGATGGAGTCGTACAACCCAAACGATGATTTCTTCATTTGTGGTATTTCATATTGGCATGTTGATCGTGCCGAAATTGATGCAATAATACGCAAAATAAACAGTGACGTTAATGTTAGAATGATTAATCCAGGAAATGTTGATGGTTTAAGTGCTATACTTGGAATGGTATTTAATAGTTATGTTCATCATTCATCATCTGAAGTTTTAAAGGAGCTTGCCTAATGGAAATTTTAAAGCGGGATTCAAACAGTATTAATATTGCTTCCTTTTGGGAGGGTTTTTCATTAGGCAAATTTAATTTTGATCCTCCTTATCAAAGAGATAGTGTTTGGGATGAAGAAAAACAATCATTCTTTATAGATAGTATACTACGTAACTATCCAATTCCCCCTATATTTCTCCATCAAAAAATTGATGATGACACCGGAAGAATCACGTTTGAAGTTGTTGACGGAAAACAGAGGCTCACTGCCATTGTTAATTTTATCAATGGCCAAATAACATCAGCAAGTGAGGAAGAAGATGATGAATTGACTGGTGTGTTTTTTTCCGATTTATCAACTTCTAAATATGCAGAAGTTAAAAAATTATTCTGGCGATATCAGATGCCTATAGAGTACATTGATACTGAAGACGAAAGAATAATTGATAGTATTTTCGACAGGCTTAACAGAAATGGTGAACGACTTAACGGACAAGAGTTAAGGAATGCCAAATATCATGATACTGATTTTTATAAAAAAATAGTAGAATACTCACAACGTGAATATTGGCAAAAATTGCTAGAGCACGTTGATAAAAAGAGAATGGAAGACAAAGAGTTTGTATCTGAATTGATATTCACGATCCTTGAGGATGAAGTATTTGGTGCAACTCAAGACATAATTGATAGTCTTTACGAGAAGTACTGCACCAAGAATGGTGATGAAACAAATGAGGCATTTTCTATTTTTGAAAAAACAACTGACTATTTAGTTGATATGAATATTGATTTCAAAAGTCATAAAGCAAGCGGTGTTAGTCACTTATACGGAATCTTCAGTTATGCACTTTATTGCAGTAACAATAATGTTCCTGTAGAAGAAGCGTCAAATAGACTTTCCACCTTCCTGGATAGCTTGTGGGAAAAAGATACACAACATAATGCGGAATTAAGAAGAGAATATAGAAAAACTATGAGTTCTAGCACAAAAAGCAAAACCCAACGCTCACGTAGAATTGAAGTGCTTTTAAATCTACTTCACGATTAAACTATATAATAGTAGGAGTGAACTTCGCTCCTGCTTTTCTCACTCTATCTTTTATTATTTCTCTTTGAGATATGAAGTAATACTTTAAAAATATAAATCACATTCATCGCATATGATATTGTGATATCCCCACATGGTGCATGTTTGTAGTCTATCCCTCAGGCAAATAATAATAGAAAGTTAACCGAATCAGTTATACTCTCACCCAGATATTAGGATGGCTAAATTAACATGAGTGCAAGGATCGTCTTGGGGGAAACATTGGCACTGTGTGATGGCTCATCATTAAAAAATCAGTTTATATCAAAAGTAAATGATTACAGAAAAACTATATTTATAGATAAAGAAAAAAGCATTTAATTACTTCTTAAATATGATAATTTAACTCTGTGAAATTATACTTTGACTTACTTCCAATTATTAAATATCCAATTATTAAACCACGAGATTCATGCATTACCATGATCATTTAAGAAAACAAAAGTCCGGCCTTTGCTCTTATCAACCACTACAATTCATAAAGAAATCCTGTTGATGCAAAAAAAAACATTGATCACAATATCGAGTTAATCATTTGAAAGTTTATTACTCACATTGAAAAATTTCTCAGTATCAGATATACCAACGTTGAGGGCTTCCCTCTTACATCTCAAAAGGATAACTATCATGGGTCTTAAACCAGGTCCAAAACCAATTGCTAAATCGACAGGAAAACCGGATCAACGCCGACGAGATAATAAAGATACTCCTGGCAACACTCCGGGACTAAAGCCAAGTAAGTCCACCGGGAAGTAAAAAATCAGGGTATAAATAACTTATTTATACCCTGACTACATATCCAGTTTACTGAAGGTGTTTCTGCAGCCAGATGCACGTTCCTTCTGTATCATACGCCTGTGCCCCATACCCTGTAGCAAGCAAAGTCTCTGGTAAATACTCGTCATATTTATCCAGGTACTTGTCAGGAACAACTGCAGCAAGCTCAAACTCTGAAGGTAACCCCGACAATAACATTTTCTTAAGTGCACGCTGAACAGAGGCAACGCCTGAGCCCTCTACCTCTATCACACCTGCAAATGAACTGGCTTTAAAGCCACAACGTATAAGCAGGGACGTAATTGTATTGACAATTTTATCCCCCATCCACGGGATCACGTAGCAGTTCTGACCACTGGCAATAAAACAGTGATTTTGTAGATTGTAGCGTTGGAAGTTGTCACTTCCTTCCGCGAAGAGGCTTCTGGCTGCGGCATCAGCATAATCAACTCTCTTGTTGCCTACCGCGATACGGTAATCATTTTCCCTGTAGATAGCGAGCATCTCCTGGCGAACAACATCATGAACAGACATCCCGCTACCACTGAATAGTGGTGGCTGCCCGCCTTTAGTCGCCTCAACATAGATAGCTTTTTTTCAACCTCGATCTCTGTCACTTTCCAGCGCTGTCCGCCGAAGATGATGTGCTGCTCCGGCAAAAGTGGGGAGTCTACAGGCACTGTGCCAAGAGTTCGGTTTCCCGTTACAATGCGAAACTCCTCAGATGTATTGAATACGGCATAAAACGTGTAGTGATTAATCAGCTTCTCCCCCTCAGCCCCGACAACTATTTCACCGCTGGCTAGTTGAGTGAGCAGGCCACATGTCCCCATATGTTTAAGCAGACTTTTGAAGTCATTTATATCCACATTCCGGAACGGACCTGTCTGGCAAAGTTGTGACCAGAGCTGATCGGCACGAACACCTCCCCATTGCGCAGTAATAGCAAGGATCTGGTGTAGTAGTGTGGAGTAATGTTTCTGCCGGACATCTGCAGGCTCGAACCAGCGCTTAGCGATCATCAACCTGATCATTGCCATCGCCTGAACCAACTGCAGCCGTAAATGATCCACAATGCTGCTGGTTGCGGTAAGTTCAGGTTCAGTAATTAACATTCTCAGCACAGATGGGGAATCGCGCCGCCCTGAACGTCCCATGCGTTGACGCAGACTGGAAACAGAATGCGGAGGTGTCACTTGTATGACAGACTGCACCTTACCAATATCAATACCCAGCTCCAGCGTCATTGTACAAACAGCGGTTGTGGGCAAATTCCCTTTCTGCAGTCTGGCTTCAAGCGTCTCACGTAACTCCCTAGCAAGGGAGCCATGATGAGGAAAGAATTCATTAGGAACGACATTTGCTTCACACATGTCGCTCATGTGTTGCCGCTATGCTTTCAGTACGCTTTCGACTGTTAGCAAAGACCAGGTGGGAATCGCCACGACAGAGCCTGAAAATATCCGCGCAGACGAGCTGTTCAGCAGAGCTCTGGAGCTCTTCCCCTTTTTCGGGCACCCGCTCAAGATAACCTTTAACCTGAACCTGTAGTGTAGCGGTGCTATTACTGTCTGTTACCGTTTCACAAGGTAATCTCTTATCCGGACGCAATAATTCTGGCACTTTTTCCAGCTCTTCCAGAGTGGCACTCAACGCGACACGGGGAACTGGATTTAACTGGCGTCCCAGCACATGGTCAATTCTATTAAGCAGCGAAAGCAGTTGTATACCACGCTCTGAGCCAATAAAAGCGTGGAACTCATCAATAACAATGTATGCCACTGAAGAAAACGCCTGTTTGAGCCAACCCAATGAGTTTATGAGCAAAGACTCAAGTGATTCAGGTGTGATAAGTAAGATACCTGACGGGCTTGTCCGTGCTTTCCTCTTTTTGCTTTGTGGTACATCCCCGTGCCAGGGCATCACTTGCATTTCCAGGGCTTCCCCCAGGCTCTCAAGACGACGGTGCTGATCGTTAATCAATGCCTTCAACGGACTGATATAGATAATGCCAAATCCACTAGTGAGATCTGCAATCGCTGAACAGGCAGGAAGAAAGAAAGCCTCTGTTTTACCCGCAGCTGTACCTGCACTAATTAGTACATCACGATCACGGGCTAAAATTGCCGGAATAGAGCTCTCCTGCAAGGGCCTTAATGATGACCAGCCCTGCTTATAAACCCACTTACGGACACGGGGATCGAGACTATTGTAGGCACTGCTCATAGTCTGAAATTCGCCAGGCCATCATCGTCATCACTTTCCTCCACAATGGCATCACCCATATCGCTGGGCTTGTCTTCTTCAATCGCCACCCCCTCAATGAGAGCTTGCCAGTTCATCGTTCTGTTTTGTTCCAGCACAGCCAGCATATCCAGAAAACCTTTCATGGTATTGCGGGGAGTTCGAAAGTAAGCATCTCCGATGGTTTTGCTGCAGTGATGCAGAAACCCGGTCAGAGCATCATCTGGCACCAGATAATTTGCGGGATCTCCACCAGCATAAACATGACGAAGGTTTTTCAGTAAAATATACAGTTCCTCAGGAGTGAGGCTGGTAAGATGCAACGTGGGAGACGAGTAGTCAATCACGCCCGCTTTCTGTGCGAATCGGTTTTCTGCCAGACGCGACTTGTAGTGATTTAATGAATTTGGTCACCTGAACAGAGGTGATATGCTCACCTCAGAACAACACAGTGGCAAATACCGCCAAAACTATGGATGTTGGTCTTTCCACGATAGCAAGATGGGTCAAAAAACTGCAGGATAAGCGTCAGGAAAAAACACCAAAAGTCTCCCCCGATAACTCCGGGACAAATCGAAGTACCTGAGCTTAAGAATAAACTACAACGAATTGAAATAGAAAAAGAAATATTTTAAATGGCTACCACGTTCTTGATTTCCAACTCCCTGAATCGTTCTCGATCATCGGGAAACTCAGGACGCGTTATCCTGTGGCCACTCTCTGTCACGTGTTCGGTAGTTATCGCAGTAGCTACAAATACTGGAAAAATGTTCTGGAAAACCAGACGACAGACGATCTGTATTACGAAGTCAGATACTTGAGCTACATAGCATCAGACACGGTCGGCCTGAGTAAGAGGCATCGCCACAATTGCAAACCAGAGAGGCCATCAGATAGGCCGCTGGTTTGATGGCAGGCTTATGAAAGATTTGAGGCTGGTCAGTGGCCAGCCGTCGGCTCACCGGTACAGGTTTGGCAGTCATGAACGTGTTACTATCCCTAAGCACCCTTAACAGCAATTCGCTGTGACAGAGCCAAATCAAGTATGATGTGGCGACATAACAAATTTCTGCACAGGTAAACGATGGGGATACCTGGCAGTGGTCCTTGATCTGTTCGCAAGAACGCCTGTGAGATGGGCGATATCGCTCTCAGCGGACAGCAGACTGACTATAAAAGCGCTGTAGCTGTAAATATCGTGGGAAACTCGTGGCAAACCAGAATGTCGTCCAAGGAAGCCGTTATACAAGCCGGAGGTTCCGGCAAGCACTATGGCTATACCTGATCAGGCAAAGTATGAGTCGTGGGGAACTGTTGGGATGCAATCCAATGGAACGCTTCTTCAGGAAGTCTGAAGATCAAATGGATTCCAGTACAAGTTATGTAAGCTTCAGCGATGCAGTTCACGTCATAACGGATTATATCGTTGGGTATTATAGTGCACTCAGGCCTCACGAATAAAATGGCAGGTTACTACCAAACGAATTGGAAAATAGATACTGGAAAAAATTTAAAATCGTGATCATTTTTTGTTGACCACTACAAACATTTATGTTTTTTTATGCTAATGAAGTTATCCTTCCTTTCTGCTTGGTTGTCTCATTCATACAGATATCTGGAAGACATAACTTGTTGTGAAAAGTAGATGCTTACCGCATGTCTGATGCACTTTTGTATAAAGGCAAAGTATTTCAGAAAATGGAAATGATTATATGAACAACACAGACTCATTAGAAAAAATAATCAAACATCAACAAAACAACGATCCAAAATACCCTGGCCAGGAGCATCTGTTGATACAACTCTGTATCCGCGTAAACAAAAAAATACAGGATAATATATCGAGTTTACTCAGTGGATATGGAATAAATTATTCAACATATATGGTTCTTACCATATTATCCACAGCAGATAATCATTGTCTTTCGCCCTCAAAGATAAGCAGAGAACTCCAGTTTACCAAAACAAACATTACCCGCATTACAGATTTTTTAGAAAAAGCAGGGTATATAGAAAGAACTGATAGCAGAGAGGATCGCCGTGCTAAAAAAATCAGTCTGACATCAGATGGTCTGTCCTTTATTCAGAACGTCAATATTGCACAAAGTCTGCACCTGAAAGAAATCTGGAGCCCGCTGACCCATGCAGAGTGTGAACTGTTTGAAGACATTAATAAAAAATTACTGACGCATATTGCTGATGTGTGTCCCTAAAGCATGAAGAGTTTGAGGAAACTGAAGAGCTTCAAGCAATGAATCATATAATAAGCAGGCATAAGAGCGACATAACTACAGGCGGAAACAGCGATACAAGAAAACTACTGGTTTAGGTCACAATGCAGCAAAATGACAAACTCATACGACGGTTCTTGTGAATGATGCGGTGCCTAACCCGCAAATATCAGCATGATTCACCGTAGAACTTACTGATACAAGATAACGTAATGATTGAGCTTATCTCATATGGGGTAACGCGCAATAAAAATAGTTGCAACATTGTTTATAATTGTTCAATCTATCTTATTTTTATTAATATAGTTGAGCTTCTCAACACATTACTTTAAAGTTCTACACTAAAGAGAACAAAATTATCACAACGGATATGGAGATACTTTCAGGCCAGTCAAACCGGTTTAACTGATATGGTTGAATACACGCTTGACTATGAATGGTTTATGGTATTCAGTCCCGATAACTATGGGGCCAGTTTTGTGTAGCTTTCAACTTTAGTTGTTTTCACTCATCATAGATGATGCAATAAAAACATCATTTTCTCACGCATTGCATATTGCTGGTATATCCATATCACATGTAGCACAGAGTGTTGACTAAATTATAGAAATATGATTTTTTATCTCATTGACAAAGAAGTTAAGGACCGAGAGATGAGTTTTAATACCACACACGAGAAATCTGAAATCTATCGTCTGATCCTTAGAGAAAGTGAACTCATTACAGCATGGGTAAAATCTGGAGACACGCCGTCAGCAGTTTACGGAAAACTACGCGATAAAAACCCGGATATAGTCTTTTCGATAAATGGCTTTTTATATAACCTACGTAACTTTAACTATGCACTATATGAAACAGCCACAAAGAACAAAAGCAAAACAAGGTTAATAATACTCAACCATTATGATGATATTGCATCAGCTATCCGTGCTGGTCATACGCTTAAAGGTGTTTACAAACTCGTATGCCCACATATAACATATAACTGTTTTATTACACAACTCAGGAAAACCTATCCTGACCTGCATTCTCAGGGTAAAGCGAATCGCAGCAACAAAAACAGAATAATAGCTAACTGATGATATATAAAATGTTTTACACTATATCTTTTATTGTAACTAAAATTACTTTGACCCTACAAAAAGAAAGGTAAGAAGGGGTTTAAAAGATCATCACGAGACAACTGTTCTAGTTTTTCAAGCCCCCCATTAATTTAAAAAACAGATACCAAGCATGAATAAGATTATATAAATTTCATTACATACAATTCATTACTGTCCGGACAAATATTGTTGTTTATAAAATATAACACACCAATTGTAAAGCTGTGAGGTCATGCTACTTTTAACAGAATTTTTAAACAAGAGGGAATGGGAGACCATTAATAATACAAGAAACAAAAATTAACCGCAAATCTAACTGTACAAACTGCAATATTCTTGGATGTAAGCAAACCCCGTTTTGCAAGTACTGTCGTAGTGTCAAAGATATATCCGGAGCTAAACGCTCTTTATATCTCCATGTAGCAATATTCATCATTATTATTGTGCTTACTATTATTTCAGTACTTTGACAAGCCTTTTAATATTACATTAACGCTCTTTAACTGTAGGACAGCACAGCGTAAATTGTTGAATAGTTCATTTAAAAAATCATAAGGATAAAAAACCAACACTTAAAACATTGTTCTTTTTTCAAGAACACATATTTAAATAAAATAACAAACCGCTACCAACTTTAAAACATTAAAAAAAACTGTGAGAGATTACTCTGAAAAGACTTCATAGCTTTTTAATAAACCATATTAAATAAACAATACATATGTTACCCCCCCAACAAAAACGTGACAAGAACATAACACCATAAGCAGATACCATATAACCGCACACCACCATAACGAATTGGTCACTGGTTCATGACAAACCGTTCATAATTGCTAAAAATATTAATACACCATCATATAGACTTTCATGTCTAATGAAAATATTTATACTCCAGAATAGCCACAACCTTTATAAAATTCAGCTCATTAGAATATAAATGCATATGCCAATGAACAGAATACATTCTCATCCTTATTGAGGAACATACTGCCTGAGAGAAAAATCATCACTCAGACTTTGAAATAACATTGTCGAGTTCATATTATACAAAAGGGGAGTCATTCCCCTTTTTTAGCTTAGGTACTCAGTTTATAAAGAAATGGCAGAATACTCTGTGTTTATCCATGAGTGTTCCTTTTCCCAGGTGAATATCCATTTACGTACTGGTCCGGCCATCACGTTAAGGTAATAACTGTCATACCCGGCCATCGTCGCCACCGGGTGGTACCCTTTCGGCACCATGACCACGTCACGGTTATAGACCGCCATACATTCATCAAGTGTGCGGTCATCGGTATACACCCGCTGCATGCAGAACCCCTGTTCCGGGTTGAGGCGATGGTAATAGGTCTCCTCCAGATAGCTCTCCTGAGGCGGGTTATTCGTATCGTGTTTATGGCTCGGGTACGAACTGGTACAGCCTTCGTTGGTCCAGACCTCGACGACCAGCAGGCTATCAGCGGACTTGTCTTCCGGCAAAATATTATGCACATAACGCTGGTTGTGGCCGTTACCGCGCGCTTCGCCATCGATATCCTGAGGTGCAATCAACCGCGTCGGGTATGTCCCTTTTCCCGGAGCGGTACAGACTGCCAGCTCCAGTTTCGTCAGCGCCTTCACCTGCACTGCCTCCTGCGGGGTGACGTAAACCGCCCAAGGTTTGATGCGCTCGAACGGGCTCATCCGCTCCCCGATATCAGTAAACTGTGCAGAAGGAGTGCTGATGAAAGCGCGCCCGGCCACCAGCACCAGACAGCGCTCTTCACTGACAGCGGGCAGCGTCAGTTGCTGCCCTTCCTCAAGTTCATAGGCCTCAAAGCCAACATATCCCCATCCGGCGCTTTCCGGCGTGACAGACTGAGTCCGCCCCTCAGCGTTCGGCTGTTGCATAATCGGCGGATAATCTACGCAGCCGTCACCCGGCACGGTAAACACGCCGCTCAGCACCGCGTCGAGGAAGCTGGTTTTACGGTTTTTGACGTCCGCCAGCACGTCGGCGCGCACATCTTTGCAGTGAACATGATTGATGCGCGATGCCCATCGCTGTGCCACCGCCAACGGATCGGCCCCGGCAAAGGTCAGGTGGCCGGTATCCAGCAGTAAACCAACCTCCTCACCCGTGTGGAGCATCAGGTTGTCCACGTCTTGAGCGGACTCAATCACCGTGCCCATATGATGGTGGTAAGCAATCTGTACCCCCTGTTGCTGCGTATAGCGGGCGAACACGGTGAGCTTCTCACCATACTCTTTCCAGCATTCCTGCGGGAAACGTGGGCGCAGGTGAACCGGCGTCTGCTGCTCACCGTGAATGCAGCCACTCACTTCCGCAAAAACCAGTACTTTTGCACCCAGCTCTCGCAGCAGCGTCAGATGCGACTGCACAGCAGCAATCTCGTCCTCTACACTGCGTTCCAACAGGCGGCCGGAATACCAGCCGGAGACCAACTGCAGGTCGTGGCGCTGCAAAATGGGGCCGAGCAGGCGCGCTTCTCGCGGGAATTTATTGCCCAGTTCGAAGCCGGCAAAACCGGCCTCTTTCCCTTCACTCAGGCAGGTCTCCAGAGATGTCTCCGCGCCCAGTGAAGGCAGATCATCGTTCGTCCACGTCAGCGGGTTGATGCCCAGTTGTACACTCATTGTCGTCTCCATTATGCGTGTCCGCGCTCGCGCCACCAGGCGATAAGCTGCAGGTAGTTGTCCCGGATGCGCGCCACCAACTGCGCATCGTCAATATCGTATTTCAGCCATGCGCGGGAGGCATCGCCAAACAGCGTGCGCCCC
>Ga0233370_1000059_pt1 | contig 13247 bp, 16 predicted proteins | sample ElkDunMinimDraft_2_FD_180686 | JGI IMG/M metagenome (GOLD analysis project Ga0233370, IMG submission 180686) | Fecal eukaryotic communites from dung pellets of Tule Elk in California, USA - Elk Dung D2 | ecosystem: Host-associated > Mammals > Digestive system > Large intestine > Fecal | place...
TTCGTGAACATGTCCTTTCAGGGCCGATATAGCTCAGTTGGTAGAGCAGCGCATTCGTAATGCGAAGGTCGTAGGTTCGACTCCTATTATCGGCACCATCAAGAAAATCAATAACTTAGCTTAACTTCTCTAAGAAATTGTATCTTCTGTTATCACTTACAAACGCCTATACGTTGTTATGGGCTTTGGTAGTGTAACACGTATGGGCGAGTAGTTCCCAGGCTCAACCTCGTAACAAGTTCCTTTGAAGCTGGAAGACGTGCCACCGTCTCTAAACCTTCTACCAAAACTCTTAGCAAGATGTTCCACACCTGGCGCGGTGTCCAATGATGCTACACGTCGTGAGACGTTGCAGAGGATAAACAGGCTAAATGATGGGAAGAGTTTTAAGTGCAATAGTGGATTAAAGCCCACCTCTTCAAAACCTAACTTGATCGGGAAAGAATCAAGCTCTAGCACGGTTTCGTCCACCGGAGTACAACGGGTGCCTGATAAGAGAAGAACTGCTAAGACTTCATAGCTTTTGTGAAAAAGCCCTTTTTAGTGGATACGCCTACGGCGCTTATTTTTTGGTATAACCATCAAAGGCGCTTTATGGCTCCTATTGTCTTGAAAATGTATCTTTACTTGTATTGTGTTTTATGCGTAGTCTCCCTGTGTAGTATGTAACTTGTTAATTTTCATATGAATACAGAGGCACACGATGAAAAACATTGCAGCTATCAAACGTAATAACCGCAAGATTCACGCTCGTAAGTTCCTGTCTACGCCAGAGGGAAAAGCCTGGCTAGAACGTAAACAGCGAGAGAACGAAGAAAGAAAACTCCTTAGTGAGTTGAAATGGCTTAAGGATTGAATCACCAGTAGGCGCATAACACATCCAGCGATCAAAGATGTGTTTATGCACCTGATAGTGAAATTATTAAAGTCGTTTAGTTAACATCGCCATTGCTTGAGCAATAATTGCAACAGCGTCCATCTCTTCACTGGAAGCGATGCAAATGCGGTAACTAATAGCCACAACGAATACATCAATAACGAGAAAGTGAATAGTGTGAAGATGTTTTGAAAGTAAATGCATAACTTCCTCCGGTTTGTAGATAGGAGGATTAGAACACGCATTAAATGATGTTGCAACAATGGCAATTTACCCTAATAGTCTACTATTCACCTCAATCTACGTCAACCAATATTTGATGTAGATTTAATTTTCTTTTAAAAACAATATGTTGCTATTTGTTGGGTTTTGGAGTTAGGTTGTTTTTTGGACGTTTCCATCAAGTGTAAAGATACGTCTAGCCTTCATAGTGAGTTCAGTTACTGTCTTTTTCTCTGAAATCGGCGCAAACGTGATCATCGCTTGAGGTTGCTGCTCTTACTTCTCAAATTGTGATGGAGAACGATAAAGGTTAGAGGGCACTTTTATTTTTTTAAGCAAGTGTATAGCATAAGAATAATCTAAAAAGGGAGGTTATATGCGCAGGTCTGCATTTGTGAGGATGATGATTTTTACAACGTTGTTTGTAGGGGGAGCTTCTACCGCAGTTGCTAAAAACTGCAAAAAAGGAATACCTTGTGGTAACTCGTGTATAGCTGTTGGTAAGACGTGCCGGATTGGCTCTTATGCCCCTTCATCTTATAAAAATCATTCATACTCTTATCCTTCATCCTCTATTCGAAGCTCGCAATCAAATAATTCACGAAAAACTGAAGGAGTGAAAACGACTCCTGCTGCCAAAAATTATCTTTGCCAATACTCTATTGCATCAATCGAAAACGGACGTTTAGGGGCATTACGTGTTCAGGGATACGCACAAGTAACTTTATATGCAGATAGCTTCAAGGCTAACAGATTAAATGGAACATATTTGATATCGCCAAAACTGTATGCTAACGGCAAGTTTATGATGGCAGATGATAAAAGCAAGGTTTATGCTTATGATTCTTGGCTATTAAATTTTGCAATAAGCGATCGTATCACAAGAACGACAGAACAATGGGATCGATGTAAGCTCAATCAAAAATAACAGTTAGAGAAGCTCTTGTAGAGGCATTATTGAGTTATTGGTTTTAATATTTTTGTGCCTCTATGGGCTTTTTTTGCCTTTTTGCAATGTAGGAGAGAGCACAGGAATCGTTAAAATTAATTATTGGGGTATTTAAGGTTATTTTCAGGTGATTTAAGGGTATTAAACTTGATTTAATTGGTTAAAATATAAACAGATAGTTCTGTATCTTATTGATTTATAAGGTTATTTTTAAATAAAGGTAAATAAAAAATAAATAGCTATAAATACATCTTAATACCTATATCCCTTCCCTTATGGCTAGATTGCGAGAGGTGCTTAACGCGATTTTCAGCGCCCCCCGATCTGGAAAATCCAGAATCCCCAAATATCAGCAAGGAATTTCTTGCACAATCAACATCGTTTTTACCTATTAAATCATTACACAGAAAGCCTTTCTGTAATGCCTCTCACTAAACTTTCACTAAACACGAGAATGATCGGTTTTATGTCGGATCTGATGCTAGAAACAGCACCACGTCTCACAAGGGCTGTAAGCGATGAAACCAGTGTTTATGCGGGTGCGGGTCAAAATATAGGCCAAAATCCATTTAACATAATAATCATAATATGCACTAAGGAACACATAGAACGCCTTGAATTGATGTATCATGGGAAAAGTGATGGATTTTTTACGTAGGAGCACGAGAGGGCTTCTGTTTACTTTTGTGTGCTATGAAATATAATTAAAGGTTTTTTTGTTTTTATTGTGTGAAGTGGTGGATTACACAGGGGAATAGATTAAATGGTGTTCTGTTTATACAGGTTTATTTGTTAGATCAACAATTTGGCATTTCTAAACAGATGTTTGAACGTTGCCAAATGTCTTGACAACACAAGAAAAGGGCTTGCTATGCCACGCATTACACGAAATAAGGCTGTAAAAACAAAATAAATTTTAAAATTTGCACAAACGAGAAAACTCGTTCAGAAACAAGCAGAACAATTTTTAGCCAACAATTTCTGATGGTGTGCTGTAAGCCGCATTACACAAGGCTTTGCGAAAGTGATGTAAAAGTGAAGAAAGTAAGAATTGCACTTTTAAGCTACTTTTTCATTGAATTTTTAGTATGGAATTACACAGGAATAAGTTAGGGATATTCTATGATTTACACAGGGAATATAGGGGGATTATGGCACACACATAGAAAGGCATTACACAGGGTGAGTGCTATGTGACAAATGGATGTAACGGTAGGTCATAGTGAGCTACCCCCTATCAAGTCTAACAGGGGTTTATAAAGAATAATAAACCGATGATACCCCTATCAATATTGATACCCCTATTAACTTTGATATGACTACCCCTATCAAGTCTGATACCCCTACCCCTATCAAAACTGATACCCGATAAGAATAAGTTAATAAGAATAATTAAATAATAATTAAATAATATTCTTTATATCTATATATATATGATTTTTTGCCTTCCGGCGTTAGCTTCACTCTCTGGCAAGCAGCCTTACTCCGCTACCTTTCGGGCTACGTTGGCTGGCCCCGTTCCGCTCACACCGAAAGCAAAGCGTTACTTTCTTCGTGTAACTATCGTTGGCGGTAACGCCCACGAAGAAATACTATTGCGCTATGCGCAGTAAGAGTAATCACCTAACCAATCATACTGATTGCTTATGTGTTAACTCTATCTCTCTACCTCTTAATTCCACTTCCTACATTCTGTAGTTGTGTAATTACTCGAAGAGAGAGCGGCTAAAGCTCAATTACACTCTGCTTTCCTCGTGTAATTTCACTAAGCCTCAATACAATTCCACTTCCTACATTTAATAACTCTCGTTATTCTCTGTAGTTGTGTAATTGTTTTCGGTGGAAAAGCCAGAGGCGACACCGAAAGAGAATTCTGATCTTATTAATCTTATCTATCTTAGTTATCTTACTTACTTATCTTACTTTATCTACTTTATTATTAATAATAGCTTTATAAGCTCTATGTAGCTCTCTGACGCAAGAAACAGAGTTCAGGAAGGGAATCACCTTAGAAAAGTGTTCTTTGCGTCATAATGTGTTTTATGAAGGATTCAGAGGTGTTTCATAACAGGAATGTATAGAGGATACTTTAGGTAATTAAAAATAAGGGGTCTAAATGCTTCTCTAACAGCATTAAGCAGGGTAGAGAATGGAAACGCATTGCCTACACATATAAGCTCACTACAGAGCTTTACATAGCGTTTTATAAAGTGACTCTCTATCTTATATCTACAATCACCTTTTCATATACCTAACAAATACAAAATAAGCCCCTTAAATAAGCCTCTGGCGAGCTAAACAGCCATTACATAAGGGAATGTATTGCTTTTATCAAAATCTCGTTAGAACGCGTTTTAGAGCGTTTTAGACAATAATGAAGAATAGCACTACACAGGAGAGCACGAATTGTTAAGCAAAAATGTAAGTGCATGAAAAAGATCAGTTTTTTTGTGAAAAGGTATTGACAAATGTTTCTTTATATGTAATAATAGGTATTAGAGGGACAGAAAACATTCTTCTCTAAATAATCAAAATCAATGCACTTTGAAGCCGTCAGGCTTGCAAGGTGTTTTTTCTTTTAACTGAATAAGGAGTTTTTTATGAAATGGTTCACATCTGAGCACGTCGTTCAGGCATTTAAAAAAGGTGAGTTATCTCGCCACCAAGTAGTAATGAATCGTAATATGGCAAGGAGTCGAGGTTATCCAGAGCGAGCTGCTTGCTTCAATGAAGCACTCAAGATTATTGATGAACTAAGAAAAAATGAAAAAGAATCTGAAACAGAGTAAAGAAGAGAAGGAGAAAACTATGAGCGAAACTACAGAAAAGAAAAGACAACCACGCACTTGCTTTCATATTCCTGATGAAGTATTTCAGGTGTTATTTAAAGAAGCCAGAAGTAGACGTATCACTGTCACAGATTACATTCTTGATATGTTGAAAAGAGAGGCTGAAACACTCTCAAATAAAAGCAAGTGATTTTTATCACCATAGTAGCGCCGTAGAGCGTGATTACATCAAGGAGATTTTTAATGATTAAACATACAAAACCTTTTTTAGGAATAGATTATGACTTACTAGCAATCACTTCCCTGGTGATTAACGGCAAAACAAAAGAAGTAAAACTACACCATAAGATCATTTATTCTTATTTGTTAAGTTTATCTGGCACATACCAAAAGGTAACACCATCTTTGAAAGGTATTGGTGAGCGGTTAGGAGTAGGTACAGATCAGACGGTACGCCGTCATATCAAAGATCTTGTTTCTTTTGGATGGTTGAAGATTGAGGAAAGGGCAGGTAGCACAAATGCTTATATTGTCCTTCCTTATGAACAAGAAGCCAAAACACAACAAGAAGCTACCGTTAAAGCTGTTCCTGAACAGCTTCCCCCTACAGAAGATAATAAAGAGTCTTCTTTTGATGTTCTTGATGATTGGGATGCGCCTTTGCCGTGGGAGACGGAAGAAACACCTGTTTCATCAAGTGAAAAGGTAGCTAATGATAATGAGGAGGATGTGTTAGAGAATTTTGCCTCTCTTATCTGCCAGCAGAAAAACACCAGAACAGGAGGGGCATCCTTTATAGAATTTGCAACATCGTTAGCCTATAAGCACAGGTTAAAGCTACCAAATGGTATTGAGGCATATTTTTCTAAGAATTACCCAAATGTGTATGATGACTTTGATATTCCATTTTAATAAGGAGGGTTATGATTCAATATTTAGTAAAAAATCAAGTAGACAGAATTCAGTGTAATGACACAGGAAAACGCATCTACGAAACACTTGCTTACCTCTATAAAGGAAAGCCAACACCGCTAAAATATAGCGATGTGTTACACCGAGCAGGGTGCTCTGAAGATGGTTTAAAATTCTGGCTTAGACAGCTATCAAATTTCGGTGTTATAGAGATTAAAGAATTATCTTTCTCTACATTCAATCTCAAAAGACTAGATAAAGAAATAGACTTCATCTATTCCACTCTCTAAAATCTCTCTATGTAATTAAAATATAAAAGGAAAACATTATTATGATAGTAGCTATGTATTGGTTATTGTTCTTTCTCACGTTAGAAACATATTTCGGGGTGTTTTCCTTTAAAAGAAAAGGAAAGGTAAATGGCAAAAAGAAAAAACAACGTTGTTAAGAAAATAGGGGATTCAGCTTCTCTTCTAAGTAAACCTAAATCTATTCTAAGACGCAAAGACTTTAAAGAGCTAGTAACGCTCACCAAGCATAATAGCGCCCCTGGCGAATGGAAAACAGAGATCATAGAACATTCTCCCTCTGTGCCTTGTGGAGATGAATTTAACGCATTACAAGAAATCTTATCTTCAACACCTGGTGTATTCTGGAAACCTAGAAAAAGAAAAGAGTATATTGTTGATAGCTCTGATTTACGCAAATACCAGATTTTAGGATTTGAAGACTATAACCACTACGTCGGTTATCTCGCCACCAATGGCCTAAATAATTTAGTTCCTGAATTCCAAATTTTAGATAATGCTGATTATGGAGACTTTTAATATGAACAAAAACACGTATGACACAATTTATTCACTAATTAATTATTATGAGGATGATTACCTCCTGCCTTTAAACCGCGCTGAACTTGATGCATATAAAGAAAACACTCCAGCGGCACTAAATGAGGCGTTTAAACACTGGGATTTAGCTGTGAATGCCTTTGAGCACCTCTTTAAGCGTGTAGAGATGCTCTGTAAGCGCGAAAACGCATATCTGACAGCGGATCAGATATGGGAGTTATCAAACTGGATAGAAGATATTGAATCTGATGTTCGCTATGTAGGAGACGGACTTGTTGAACTAGCTCAACGCTTAGGCGCTACTATCACAGAAGAATAAAAAAAAGCAACAAAAAAGTTGTAAAATATCTTGACATTTCATATATTGTATGTTAGTATAATTATATGGGGTGATTATTTTTCCTTTATTGGTTCGATATTAAAAATTCTTCTTGTCGTTAAAGGGGAGTAAAATCTCCGCTCCCCGCTTCTCCTCCTTAAGTAAATACTGTGTCATTATTACCTCTTTTTTCCTTTGTTATGCATACATCTTGGAGTGTGCATAACATAGGGTAATTACAAAGGCGGCTTTAAATGCTGCCTTTTATTTTGCCCGTTATGCAACTTAAAAGTTGTATTTCTTACTTTAAACAAGGTAACAAGGTTTATATAAATGTTGTTCTTAAATGATAAAGAGCAAATCATCAAGTATAAAGATGAAATGCTGCGAATTAATCCACAAATTACCGAAATGGTAGCTAAATACGCTGGGTGTTCTGTCGAAGAAGTAGAACGATGTGTTGAAAAATATTTTTCTCCTTCTTCTCCGTCTACACCTTCCCTTAATGAATTAATCAAATTAAAAGCTAAGGAGATTACTAAATGATTATTGATTTAGACACTCTATTTCCAGTTCGAAAGACTTTCACAGATATTGTAAGTTATTGTACTGATCCGTTTGCCTCTGTAGAAAACAAGGTTTTTGCTTCTCTTCCTGCTGATGTTGAGTGCGGAGACTTGATCACCAGCACGGGCGCTAAATATGAATCAGGAGATGATATCTATGTTGTTATGAGTGAATTTGTAACGGCTGGAGAAAACAAGCCTGTAGATGTGCTACGTGCTAATGCTGGTCTTGTCTGCATCAAAGCTGATGCGCTGAATGCTGTAAGTGAAGCAGCAAAAACAGCATTAATTAAAAAAGGCTTCCAGCTTGAAGGGTTCCATTCTGTTTTCACTTCTTAATAAAAGGAATAATAATAAATGATTCTAGGTAATGATTACGTTGATTTAGCTCCTCTGTTCTCTGCGCATAGCACTAGAAATTATCTACTGTCTACCCTTGACTTCACTGATCCGGTGGGCGTTAGTTCTCATAAAGTAGCTGTTTCCCAGCTTGTCGAAAGCAACGAATCTCTGTTCAACAAAGAAACCTCTCGTTTCTCTTCTGAGCATAACGTGACTAAGCGTGAACAAGGTAAAGAATGGCTGATCGAAATCCCGTATTTTCTTCGTGAAGATGTGATTCGTCCTTCTGATGTTCAAGGCAAACGTAAACCTGGCACTGATTTTCAGGAAACACTCACTGATATTTATGCTGAGTATGTTGCTAAACATCACGTAGCGTATCAGCGTACAAAAGAGAGCGTATTGGCTGCATCTCTGTTTAGTGGTCGCACCTACACGCCTAAAACTGATGATGTTCTTATCGAGTGGGGCAAGCTGTTTAACGTATCAGCTATGAAAGCCACTGTGAACGCTTCCAGCACTGACACCACGAAGATTTTTAAAGAATTTGATCAGATTGCTACTGACATTATCGAGAAAGCACAAAGCCAGGCGGCTGCTGTAGAGCGTATTGTTGTTTTCTGTAAGCCGGAAGCCTTCTCTGCAATTCGATTCTCTGCGGGTATGGCAAACGCATTCCAGTATGTAAGCCCACTGGAAGAGGGAAATGTTGTGTATCAGCGTCGTGACCTGCTACCAGGGGTGACAGCGTTCACTATTCCAGGAACTAACATTGATGTTATTAAACTGGTAGATCCGCTACACCTTGCACATATGACTTCTGATGCGGTTGCGGTTCCGAAGTTTGCTAAAGGCTCTAATGTATATCAGAACATCTACGGGGCTGCTTCCAGCACCTTTGAACTGATTAATTCCGCTCCTGCTGAGGTGTACAGCTATAGCTATGAATCTTCTCGTGGTGATGCTGTTAACGTTGTTACAGAGAATAGCCAGATGGTTGTAAACCACGGCGTTGGCTTCTCCGTTCAAATCACTGTAAAATAATATTTTAACGTGTAATAGAGGCGTGGCGTGAATAACACGCTTCGCCTTTTTTTATTTATTTTTTAAATTTTGAGAGGTGATTAAAATATGGAAGTGATTCTGAAATCAAAAAATGGTGTACACGTACATTTAGATGCTAATGATTCTAGAGGCTTGTTAAATCTGAAATATCTATGTTCTCTCCTAGATGTTCCATATGAAGGAGTAAAAGCCCGTATGTTCAGACTAAACGAGAGTATTGATCAGGCTCTACACCATTTCTTAAGTAAAGAAGGTGGTAAAAATGATTAATAAGGGGGATTTTAAATGTTAGAAATTAACACTTCTAAAATTAAGAATACAGTAACATTTAGTGTAGATAAAGACAGCTTAAAAAAAACGAAAGACTCTATTACAGGCTTAAAGGAATTTGCAGAAAACATCAAGCCAGCTAAATTAAGGTTTGATAGTGTCACTAAAGGCTATAAGAAAGCACAAAGCGAAGTAGACAAGATTGCTCAACAGAAAGCTAAAACAGAAAAACAGAATCAAAGAGCACAAGCTGCCGCAGCAAGAGCACAGGCAAGGCAACAGGCACAAATAGCAGCACGTAAAGAGAAAGCAGAATTAAAACTTCTCGATGTGTCAAGCTCTATCAGTGCAATGCACCGTCTCTCTGTAGCGGAACAATACAAAGCTATTGCACAGGCTAGAGAGATAGCAAAACAATATGAGCAAGGCGCTATCTCGCTTGCACGTATGAATAGCCAGATGAAACGCTTACAACAACAACAACGTAAGATTAATGGCAACAGAAAAGCTCAATTTGCCCCCGTTAAGGGAGGATCAGGGAATTCCGCCACTATGGGCGCTCTGTTATTTGGAGGCGCTACGGCTGCTGCTGGCGTGATGGCTGTTAGTAAAACCTCTGAATTTATGGCTAATAGCTTTGCGAATGCTGAAACACAAGGAGAATTAATCCAACGTGCAAGGCTTGGCGGTGTAGACGTTAACCAGATGTACAACATTACAGAATGGGCGTATAGAAACGGCGTTGACTCTATGATGGGTGATCAAGGGGCTAGAAAATACCTGGATCAGATGAAAGATGTTAGGGAACGTGCCGCAAAATCCTACAGTGAAGCTGAATTGGTGAAAGACAAGAAAGGAAAATCTGAATGGAAAGGCGGTGATAACGGTATTAATGAACTTCTAAACATCGGTGTTATTAACAAAAGCGACCTTAAAAAATTTGCTGATAATCCGGCTGGATTAATTTCTAAGGCTGTTAATGGAATGATGAAAAAAGGGTTTTCAGACTCCCAAATTGGACAACGTTTAGAAGACCTGGGCGATGATTTGATGCTTACATCAAAATATTGGCAACGTTCCGTTAAAGATGTACAAGAAAGTATTAATCAGCAAAAAGCCTCTGGAAAATGGCTAACAGAAACACAGCAAGACTCTATTGTTAAATTCAGAGAACTAAACAGACAGCTTTCACAGCTTTCTGATGCAAGACAAGTAGCATTTGTAGACGGCTTTATGAAATCTCTCGATCCAAAAGTAACGGAAGAGTTTATGAAAAACCTTTCTAATCTCACTCCGTATTTTACGAAGCTTGGAGAAGCTACAGGAAGTCTCTTTGAAGCCATTATGAAGATTGTAAACTGGTTTAATCGTAATGATGATAAGACAGATGCTATTCAGAAAAATATGGGAGATGCACCGCCATTAAGCAATGAAGGAATGAAACAGAATCTTTCTAACCTCGTTCCTGACCAATATAAAGGCGCTGGCACTGCAACAACTACACCTGATAATACTCATTCCATCTTTAACACAATTAAGGGATGGCTTTTCGATGATAATTCTTCTGTGTCAGATGTAAAAATGTCAGTCAGCGAAGCACCGATAACCAATCTCAAACAGGGTGCTTTAAATAATCTTGCAATGACAACTCCGGCTTATAATTTATCTCCTGTGTTTAATCTGAATCCTACATTTGAAGTGGTAACAGAGGTTCCTCTTACTATTAATTCTGACACATCAAGATTAAGCGATTATGTGGATTTTACAGCGAGAGCAAGTCGGGATAGCTTCTTGAAATCATTAACATTAACCAGCTTATCAGGACAATCTAACGGCGGGTAATTCCCGCCATAACATTACAAGGAAAATTATTATTATGGCGACCGCCGGGATTTTAACCATACGTGCAGCAAATACTCCAGAACAACACGTTCAGGCTGTTTACAAAGCAGAACAAGATATAAACTCTACAAAAAACGAAAATAGCAAAGCTAATAAAACAAAAGGAGAAAATGGGTTTGCTATTGTTACCAGTGGCTTGGCATCTTCTGGCAATGACGTTTATGAAAATTATATGGCACTGGCCTTTGACAGTGTTGACGATGTGAACGTGAGACGTTCGGCAGATGTTACAAGCTACCCCGTAGAAAATGGTGCTACTGTGTCTGATCACGTTCAAATTAAAAACAATAAGTTTTCTCTTAAAGGAAGGATCACTGAAACACCGATTAAAAGCGATCCTGGCTTGTTAAAGAGTGCAGGGGTGAACGGGAACAGAAGATCATTAGCTATCGACTACCTGAATCAGATTATGGACAGTAGACAGCCTTTTCTTCTTGTTACAGAAAATAAAACTTTTGAGAACGTTGTTTTAACAGGAATCGAATACACAGAAGAGGCAAGCGAATCCCTGGTATTTGATCTTAGCTTTGAGCAAATAAGATTAGTTTCTTATGGCACTGTGAACACTGTAGCTATCAAAACACAGCCATCTAAGAACATCGGGGCTAATATGAAAAAACGTGTTAACACTGAAAAATCAAGTAGTGAAGGTGAAGACACTATTACTCCTGCCTTTAAACAGGAATAGCTGTAAATGCCTCTAAAACGCTCTGTAACGATGTAATTATAAAAGAGGCTACCAATCTATGTTGAAGCCTCTTTATTGCGTCTATGGCGTTGTTTTACGCCTTAAATTTGATTTTTTATTGATTGATAAGCCTTTCTCTATTTCAGGGTAGCGTAGAAGCTCAATATATTTTTTAAGCTCTACTGGAGAAGCTGCATTCTTGCTATATGTGCGGAATGTCTCTGTATTGCCGCGTGTATGGCCCAGGAGAAGGGCGATCCTGTCTTCTGGAATTTGATTTCGATCAAGAAGCTGTGCTACTCCGTGTCTCAGAGAATGAAACACCTTCCTTTCTGTTCCCTTTTCCCCTAAAGCCTTTCGTTTAGCTCTTGTAAATCTCTGCGTGTGCCACGTAGAGCGTTTACCATCAGCACGCTCTGTAATGCTGGCGTGATAGAACAAAAAGCCATTATGAGGCTTTTCACGCAGCGACAACACCAACGGAGTGATAAGGCTATGTACAGGCACAACACGTGCCGCAGCTTTCGTTTTTCCCTGTGTGATTTCAAAACACAGCACACCTTCGATCTCTTTCACATCGTCTATTGTGAGACTTGCTATCTCATTGATCCGCATACCTGTATATAAACCGATAAGACACAAAGCTATCATTTCTTTGTTTTCTGCTGAATTACCGGAAAATACTTGCAACACCTGCAATAGCTCTTTGTTAGAAAATGCCTCGTAGCTCTCTCTACTTTGTGCCACATCAAGCCTATGCCCTCGCCAGGGGGAGAGCGCCCTTTCTGGCGCATCGTGGTAACGTGATGAAGCTAACTCCCATAGCTGGGCCATTGGGCTGATATAATTTGCAATTGATTGTTGTGAAAGGGTTTTTTGCATGTGTTCAATCCAGCCTGTAACAGTGGTGCGGCTTACATCTTGCAATGCAATATCAGGCTTTTTACGGTAGGAGAGAAACATCTCTACCGCTTTTCTTGCCTTAGCTAAAGTGGCTGGCTTCTTCTTCGTGCTGTTAATAGTCAGGTAGATTTCAAGAATTTTAAGCAATGATGGACACGAAGACGCTGTATCTTGCATTCTGGTAGCTGTTTTGGCGTATTTAGCCTTACTGCGTAACAGTTCCAGCGTGTTCTCTATTGTGCTGTTTACAGGAGCGACACTCTCGCGTAAGCAATGGTATTCATCTGCAATCTGATCACGCTTTCTACGTGCAACACGAAGATTACTTGTGTGCAGACTCCTGACAAACGTCCTTTTTCCTTCAAAAAAGGGCTGCATATACACAGGCAGCGTGATCCTTAAATAGTAGTTACCGTAAGAATCACAGATTATGTATTGATTGGGCTTGTATCTCATAAACTCCCCGGCTAAAGTGTCGGAGCGTTTGTAATGTGAAAATTGATTGTAACGCATAGAAAATGATAATTTTTTCTATAAGATTCAATCAATTAGTAATGGTCGTAGGTGATGGCATTAACACGAGATTAATCGAGTG
>Ga0233370_1000060_pt1 | contig 13138 bp, 22 predicted proteins | sample ElkDunMinimDraft_2_FD_180686 | JGI IMG/M metagenome (GOLD analysis project Ga0233370, IMG submission 180686) | Fecal eukaryotic communites from dung pellets of Tule Elk in California, USA - Elk Dung D2 | ecosystem: Host-associated > Mammals > Digestive system > Large intestine > Fecal | place...
AAGGTCATGACGCCCCGTGGTTCGGGTTTTTATCAGCCCGAGATAATCAACCACCACCAGTGCCGTTTCCGGATGTTTAATCAAATGGTGTTTCGTTGTTACGCATATCTCGTCAATGGTCAGGTTCGCCTGGTCCACCATCCAGATATTGCGCCCGGTCATCCGCCCCACCCCTTGTGAGAAACGCGCCCAGTCTTCGTCTTCAAAGTGAGCGACAGATTTCAGACGTGATACCGGCATTCCTCCAGCCGCAGATACCATGCGCTCACCAATCTGGATGTTCGCCATTTCCATTGTGAACAGAAGAACACCATGCCCCTGCTCAGTCACCTTGTCGATGATATCCAGCGCCAGTTCTGTTTTCCCCATCGAAGGGCGCGCCGCGATGAATATCAGGTCTCCTGGCTCCATGCCGCCTGTTTTTGCATCCAGTTCATCAATACCGGTCATCAACGTCCTGGATTTCTCCAGCCCCTGATTCCGGCATTCAACACGGTCAACCACCTCCGGAAGCACATCATCAATATGTACCGGCTGAATAATGCCCTTTTCCGTCGACAATGAGGCCATCATGTTTTGCGCATCCTTCAGGGCATCTTCAGCTGCTTCACAGGTATGCGCATCGCGTAATTTCTGCAATGCTTCGGCCAGTGTTTTTTCTGCATCACGCAGTGCGGCATTGCGTCGCAGTGCTGCAACATAGTGTTCCAGAGATGACTTCACCCAGGTTTTACGCCCGGTATCAGTAATCACCGGGGCAAGTTCCGGCATCTCATTGCACAACAGCACAGGATCAATCACGCCGGACACACGGGCCTGTCTGCAGATGCCTGTGTAGATATCCCGGTACGGTCGTACAGAAAAAACGTCCGCCGGTAGTGTGACCAGAATATCCATCACTTCCGGATCTGCCCCACGCAAAAAGAATGCGCCAATAACAGCACCTTCCAGATCATCGTTACGCCAGACCGGGCTTTTCTGGCTGATCATGCTGCCACACCTCCGGCATGTGCACGGTAGCTGGGCCAGTTAAAGGACAACAGGTTACGGCCACCATCCGTAACCCTGTCAGCAATACGTGGACTGATGTATGCCCACAACGCCTTCGGTGAAAGATTGCTGATCAGGATGGTTGGCAGAATGCTTTCGTACCGGGCATTGATAATTTCCTGAAGAATGGCCATTTCCGCCGCGCTACCAAACTGGACACCCACTTCGTCGATAATCAGCAGATCCAGTGATGCATAATGCTCAATCACCTCATCCGCAGTTTTTTCGCTGTCATTCCGCCAGCAGTTTTTCACAGCCCGGGTCAGGCGCATCACGTCGGTGATCTCAACACTGGCGAGATAGTTGCGGATGACATATTTTGCCATCGCAACCGCCAGGTGATTTTTCCCGGTGCCACAACTGCCAGTCAGCACGAGATTTGTGCCGTTCTCCAGAACATCCGCCCAGTTTTCGGCATAGCGACGACAGGCAGCAAGATTTCTGGCTGCGTCAGGATTAATCTCCTGATAGTTTTCAAACTCACAGTCACGAAAACGCAGTGCAATTCCGGCGTTATCAGTCAGTTCTTCCGCCTTCAGGGACGACAACTCCATAATCACATCGTTGATTTCAGCACTCAGGCAGTGAGGGCAGTGTGAAATTTTCTCTCTGTCCTCGCCATTACGATCCCCCCACACCAGAATATGCGTGTGATATTCGCCATGTTTTTCGCAATATCCGCGACCTTCACGCATCCGGCAGGAACGATAAGGCCACGGTTTTTCCCCAGTCTCCGCAAACGCCATCTCAGACCGTAACTCATCCATCCGCGCCTGTAGTCTTGTTTGTTGTTCACGCAGGTTAAACGTCATCATCGCTGTCACCTCAGAATGTTAAGTTGTCACTGGATTTACCGAATTCGTCAGACATGGCACCAAGACCAGACAGGATATCTATCTGTCGCTGTCGCCCACCTCCGGGAGCGGCTGGCTGTTGCCAGAAATCTTCGAAGTGACGATCGGGTCCAAAGAACGTCGCAGCCTGCTTCACGAACTGTGTGCCGGTATTTCCTGTGACACGTACCCAGGCGGCATAACGCCTCACGCCATCAAGCATGGTTTCGGGTGTCACACCTTCCCTGATTCGGGCTTTCCAGGCTTTGAAGGCTGCCGACTTGGAATTACCACCAGCACGTTTGGGATATTCCTGCCAGGCCTGTTCAAATTCTGGTGAATATTCCTGTCGGGCAGAACGCGCTGGTGCAGACGCGTCAGCGGATGCGCCAATAGTGTTTTTAGTCTCCGTTGTAATCTCTGTAGTAATCTCTGTATTTGTATCAACATTCGGCGTATCCCCTGTTCCGTTATGACGTTGGGGGGTGTTCCGTTTTAACGTAATAGCTGTGTCGCTGACTGTGTTATTGCTGTTGCTTTCTGACGAAACAGAAGAAGGTGTGGTGATGGCAGCAATTGCCTGTGGGTTGATCCCGACAAACAAAATATTGCTGCATTTCACCCCGTCTAGCATTTCCACCGTGCGTAAATCCAGAGTAATAAACCCGGCATCGCGAAGACGCTTCAGCGCATCTGCGGTTTCCCTTTTCCCAAAACCAAACTGCTCAGCAAACGCCTGATAGCTTCTTTGCAGCTTGTCACCCTGAAAACGCTTGCGATATCCCAGTAAAGCCCCGGTATGCTCATCCCGGACTTCTGTCGGGCGGTACCAATAAACGATCTCTGAGAGCAGGGCGATAGCGGTCGCATCCGGACGACCACTGGGTAGCCGAATATGTTTCCACCAGTTCGCTGGTGTGACATTGCCGGAAATATTAATTTGACCAATAGCTATAACTTCCGGTGTGGGGGCGTAACGACTCATACAGCCTCCTTACGCGGCATAACAATGGTGTAACCCCGGGCAGGCTGGAACCGGGCTTTTGCATCAATAGTGAGCGTTGCAATTTTTCGGATACGCAGATACCCCGCCCTTTCCAGGGCCAGGGTTTCTCTGAACATTGCCTGTTTTGAACAGCAACAAAAATCGGCAAGGACCTGGTGATCAATAACCCTCTCACCTTCACCGTCTGAAGAACCCGACATCAAAACACGCAACATAATCAGGCGCTGAATCGGATTATCGAAAACACTTCCGCATACAAACTGAAAACAGTTCACACGGCACCTCCCAGGCGTTTAAACATTTTTCCGGACTGAAACACCGCCAGTGGGTAGCTAATGGTGTAGTTACGCCCCAGTAATTCACACACAACTTTCTGGTTTTCGGTGCTGACCAGACAAACCCGCAGAACGTGACCGTTGCTGGTGGCGAACCACTGCCCCACACGGGGGCAACGGTTGTATCGGTGATACAGGGAATTAACGATGCGGCGAATCATGGGTACACCTCCCGCACATCAGCCATGAGCATTTTGCTGGCTGTTTCCAGCGCCTGGTCGGCGCTAATTTGCATGACAGCCAGTGAATGAGGAACAAAAGCACCGGCATATTCTGTTTCACTGGTGGCGTGTTTATGCGCCATATCTGCAATCACAGAAATCTCAATCAACGCATCCATCAGTGTCCTGATAACTGCAACGGTTGTATCCGGACGAGTGTTATTGCGCATGGCGCACCTCCCATTGATTACGACAGAAAGTGGAGTGATTCAGGTGGGTTTCAGCTTCACGGAATGCTTCAATGCAGCTCTCGTAGTACCGCATTGTGCGCAGACTTAACCCAAGCTGAAGCATCATCAGACCATCAAGGGTGATGTAATAACCTCGCAAAGAGTCACCATAGATGTGATAAGTACCCGGTATGAAATTGCGGGTGAAAAATTCGCGCGAGCAGTTCAGGTACTCGATTTTGTCGACGATGTTCTGGTGCATGCGCTTGAAATGACAGGCAACATGCAGAGAGAAAATAACGGCCTTGCCGTTGACGACTTCGATTTTGAGGAATGGGTGAGTAGTGGTGGTAGTCATGGTGACAGCCCCGGTAGTCAGTTTTTTAGAAAACTCACCACCAAGGCTTCTCACGGCAATAGGTGGTGAGACGTACAGGGGTGAGAAACCGGAGACTACCGAACCCGGCCCAACCGAAGTTGGCCCTGCACGCCCCACCATAATTTGGGCGTAACGATACTCATGACACGAAAAAACCGCATGAGCGCGGTTATGCTCAGTAATCAATTTCGGGTTCTCACGCCCGGCACCCGCTTTATAAGGTGCAGAGACAGTGTAACGTCCCGAAATTGCAGAATCAATACATTGTGTGGATATAACAATTTTGTTATCTTTATGGACATGAACTACACTATCGAATACTACAGTGAAGAGGTCAGGCTGGAGGTCGACCAGCTTCCATTGAGTATGCGTGCCCGATACCAGCATCTTGTTGAACGCATGAAGGTATATGGCAGCAATCTCGGAGAACCTCATACCAGTGCTTTCGGTAACGGGCTTTTCGAGCTTCGGATTAAAGGTAGTGATGGCATCGCACGCGTCTTTTACTGCACCCTGGCAGGAAAACGCATCATCATGCTGCATAGTTTCATCAAGAAGACCCAGAAAACCCCACCAGCCGAACGCCAAAAAGCTGAAACCAGAATGAAGGAGGTAAAGCATGACTGGTAAACGTAATCCGCCAACCATTACACATGATGAAATGGCTGATAAATGGATGAAGGATCCAGCTTTTAAAGCAGAATACGACGCCATCGCCGACGAATTTGCGCTGCTTGATGAAATGCTGGCAGCACGTAAAGAAGCTGGTTTAACCCAGGCTGAGATCGCTGAGCGTATGGGAACCAAAGCAACTGTCATCAGCAGAATGGAAAGTAATCTGGCGTCAGGTGTCAGTGGACCATCATTTTCCACACTGAAAAAATTTGCCCGCGCAACAGGAAAAAAACTCCAGATCCGCTTCGTGTAAGTTTCCACCATTACGCCGTCACTCTGGCGGCGCTTCACACTCCACAAAATCACGACGAAACAACCACAACGGACTGAAGCATTCATGCGAATAACCATCACGCAGGTAAATGACCCGCTGTGTTTCAGACTCCCAGCGTATAACGTGGACGCGACGCCCTCTGCCATCGCGGAACCAGCGATTGAGTACTTGCATGTGTTACCTGTGAGCATAATTACACCTGCCAGCCCAGCGCCTGAAACAGGCCCATTTTCGGGTGATACCAGCGAGTACCTCGTGGTTCTGCTTCCTCCATAACCCGATAAAAAGCAGCCATAAACGGTTCCACAGCAACAATTGCGCGACGTGACAACAATCCGTCCGGCGTCATGAACTCGTGGGTGTCTGTAGGAATTTGATAAGCGTTCACCAGATTGCGGCATTTCGCATCTGACATACCTGTTTTCGCCACCAGCTGACGGTATCCTGCATAACCATCGCGTATGGTGCCTCTTTTGATTTGTTCGACAGTTTCGGCAACGTGGCTGACTTTTTCTTCCACCTGAGTGATCCGTTTCTGCTGGCGAACGGCTTCAAGAGCCATCGCAGCAACCATTTCGATTTCGCTCATTGGCTTACGGATCTGTTCTTCCAGTTCACGCCAGCGATCTACCAGGCGAGCAGTGAATTCAGGACAGAGCTGTGCGACGACAATGATGCTGTCGCGTTTGCCTTGTTCGCCTTCGAAAATATATGCGTTTGTGAATTTGTTTTGGCTAAATGATTGTTCGTTCTCAACTTTTTGCATTGCAGGAAGTTGAATCACCCCGCGTTTTGCCAGACGCTCTATTGATATTCTGACATTGCCGTGTTGACTTCCAACCAGCTCTGCGATTTCAACGCTGGTCATGGATACTTTGTCGTTAAAAATTGCGGTGTTCACTGTTTATCTCCTTCGCACACTCCATCTTCTGTGTGCGCTAAGCTTGGGTGTGGGAAAAGTTTTGGCTTATCTGGCCTAAGCTCATGAGCGGGAATCCCTGTTACGGCAGAAACGTCTGGAACATGCTCCACCCCTACAAGTCCAATCTTTCTCCATCGGGAAACAGATGGCTGTTTGACCCCAACGGCGCGAGCTAATGCATTTACGCCCCCTGCAATATCTATTGCTTTCTCAATCGCTGATTTCATAAAACACACCTAACAATTGCTTTTTCTATCAAAAAATAATAGCAACACCTATTCCACCATGCAATAGACACACTTATAGAACGCATCTACAATGTAATAGCGGAGGCTATATTTATGTCGAAATCACAAATGAGCATGTTGAGAACCCTTGCAGATAGGCTCAACTTTGCAATGTACGAAATGGGAATGAGCCAAGCTCAGTTGGCTAAGGCAGCAAACATGGCTCAACCGACCATTTGGCGAATAGCATCGGGGAATGCAAGAGGAACAACGAAAATTGTCGATCTCGCTAATGCTCTCGGTGTTACACCGGAATGGTTAAGTTCTGGTGTAGGTTCTATGAGGGCAGAGAACAAGAAACCATCTATTCCACCAAAATCCGAATGGGGGAAGATAGAGTCGTGGGATGAGCACACGCCTCTAAGTGATGATGAGGTTGAAGTCCCTTTTCTTAAAGATATTGAGTTTGCGTGTGGTACTGGGAAAGTGATTAGCGAAGATCATAATGGATTAAAACTTAGGTTTTCAAAAGCTACCCTTCGTCGGATCGGCGCAAACTCTGACGGAAGTGGAGTGCTATGTTTTCCGGCGACTGGTAACAGTATGGAGCCTATAATCCCTGATGGAACGACCGTAGCTATTGACACCAACAACAAAAGAATTGTCGATGGTAAGTTGTATGCTATTGGACAAGATGATGGTTGTGGCGGACAACTAAAGCGCATTAAACAACTACACAGAAGACCAGGTGGAAAATTGATTATCCGCAGTTACAACAGTGACGAATACCCAGATGAAGAAACCAGTATTGATAAGGTTGATATTATCGGGCGTTTATTCTGGTACTCAGTTTTGCTTTGAATCAAAAAGGAAATATTTTTTATTAAATATCAATAAGGTAACAAAAATCACCCAAAAAAAATAGAACTTGCTATTGCCATAATTTATAGCAGGTTCTATTATGCTCTCATTCCAAATAGATGGAGTTAATGAGATGAGGGCAAAACCGACTCTGACTTTTAATGGCTTTTCCATGCACCCACTGGATGCGCTAAAAAATACCGCCGTTCTTTTTGAAGCTGGATATTTATTAGCTACATCAAATAACCATGAATACTGTGAAATTGGCGATACCATAGTTGCTTTGGCCACTGATTACGCCTTCGAAGTAAAAAACGCAATTTTTTATTCAAGACAAGATATTGCTCCTGAAAAACAGCCTGAATACATGGTTAACCTTAGCACCCAACGTGAAGCCTGCGGTTTGACGACCACCGAACTGGCCAGACTGCTCGATCTTGACGAAGAGATTATCCTGCAATGGGAGAGTGGAGAATACGAACCAACCATCAGCATGCTAATCCCCCTGGCAAATGTCCTGGGATGCGATCCTCTTTCTCTGCTGAGTGAAAAAAATAGCGCTGCTGCTGTTACCGTAAATCAGCCAGACATCCAGGAGGAAAGCATTGGCACACGTATAGAAGCCGCACGTAAAAAAGTTGGACTGACAGAAGCAGACCTGGCACGCATGATTCACACCTACAACGACCCCATAAACGACTGGGAGTGCGGTATCTGCGAAGTCCCCGCAAGCCAGATCATTCCACTGGCTAATGCGCTTGGTTGCGATCCGATGTGGCTGTTAACTGGTGGGCCTATTGCCCGGGCTTCATCAGATACCATGGGGCAATAACATCGCCGCGCTTCTCTATAAGCTGAGAGCGAATTTCACGAAGTTCTTCAACTGAGGAGCCGAAAGCCAGAGTGACATAATCGCCACTTCTGCCATCAAGATACATACGGACATTTCTCTCAACCATTGCGGAAACAGTCTCAATATGAAAACACTTCTGAGACTCACTATATAACAGAACATACATGTCAGCAGAGGAAGCCATGAATAAGTTTGAAAACATAACCGTTCTCCAAATTGATAACTCTGATTATATTAACGGACATCTCCTCCCGCCTGTTGCCCGGGAAGCTGATACTGCCGATATAGTGATTCGAGACCGCGTGATTGTCAAAAACCGGCTCACCGGCACTTCGGAGCCAATGACGGAAGCTAACTTACAACGAAATAATTATGAGGGTCTCTGTCTGGCACCGGATTCCTTTGCAAACAATATCCATGATTTATTATGCGCAGTTGTCGTATTACAAATGTCAGACAATGACGCAATAAAAAGAACAGGTGATGAAGTTCTTGAATTTGCACGTTGCTATGCTGAAGCAGCAGCTGAAAAAGAACTATCCAGTTAAATAAAACAAGTCATCTTCGAATAATATATTACGGTTTTATCGCCGGGGATTGTTGCAACCTTTATTCGCAGGAGATTATGTTATGACCTTCCTGAAACATAAGGCATCGTATAAAACTGCCTGCCTCATTGCACAACATGGAGATTCTTATCTTCATATAGCCAACCTGTATTTGCGCAAGGCTTATGGGAGATAAAATAATGGAGACATCAGCACGAAATAAAATGCAGAATGAGCCTGAGCAGGGGGGGGTAATACACGAAAAAGTAAGAGTGTTGCTAACCATTGAAAATGGGAAAGTAATTTACTCAAAACATCTGTTGGATAATGAATTCGTTGGCTGCATGGATACATTTCTGTGGATGGCAAAAAGAGCTGGCTACACGATTATTCCACCAGCAAAGGAGCAAACATTATGAATCATTCAGAGTTCCGACCAGAAGTTACGCCACATGGCATAAAAATTGGCAATACAACCATTAAATTTGTTGATGCCGTACAGCGACTTAATGATGGTGAATACGACAATCCATACTGGCACGGCTTAAGAATCATGCAATGTATTGCTGAAGCCGATGATGCCGGATTCCTGGGAAGATTTTCAGTCGATATGAAGGTTGCTCAATGGCGCTGGCTGTATGTGGCAACGTTTATCAGTGAAGAGGAAAACAAGAACGGCACCATTGATATCCCTAACGATAACGGAACCACAGATCACGCAGTTATTTATAAGGGAAAGCATGGTTGTATAAGTATATACCCGGGGCCACTTCGCATTGCCCTGCAAAACCATGTTGAATGGGGATTTATTGAAAAATATGGCGAAGCTGAAGGCATGGGGAGAGTTCTGTTTCTCTATCAAAAAATGCTCATCGCAGATCCTGATAATGGTTTCATTCTCTCTGCTATGGGGCGCGAAGGGCTTGAACTCCTTCTGGATGAAATGATTAACGACCTGAATACTCATGGTATGCCAGAAGCGCCAGTGACACATTAAATATTAAGAAGACTATAATTCTTCCATTTTTTACTAACCGTTTATATGAAAAGCAACCGTGAATTAAACAGAGTAAAACTGATTTTAATCCTTGCCACAGTGCTTACACTAACAGAAATCATTATTCTCTTTATTGCGCTGTCAGTCGGTTAAAAATATCGGGATACCACAGACCAATGAGACTGTATTTCACAATAGTAATTTTACTGGCAATTATCGCATGCATTTACGGATTATTCGTTCCGTTCCTTATATCCATGAAGGATACGATAGCAGTTATGTCTGGCTTTGCACTGGCGTTTCTGACCCCGCCCTGCATTTATGCCATTTACAAGGGTCTTTCTTTCACTAAGGATAAAAGATGAAAAAAATTATTTTTGCTTTAGCCATTGTTCTGCCGACTATTGGCCTTGTCGGTTGCGATCGCGTTGAACCAGGTAATGTTGGCATCAAGGTAAATAAACTGGGCGACGACAAAGGCGTCGGTGAGGTGGTCGGTGTTGGTCGCTACTGGACTGGCTGGAATACTGAAGTTTATATCTTCCCCACCTTCAAACAAATGAAGACCTACGATGAACCGTTCAGTTTCCAGATGAGTGACGGTACAACCATCGGCTATCACATCGGTGTGGCCTACAAAGTTGATCCATCCAAAGTTACCACGGTGTTTCAGACCTACCGCAAAGGCGTGGATGACATTACCGACACTGACCTGCGCCAGAAAATTGCCGACGCACTCAATCGGCTGGCCAGCAAAATGACCACTGACAAATTTATCGACGGCGGCAAGTCTGAACTACTGGATGCCGCACTTAAAGACATTCAGGAAGAGATGACACCCATCGGCATTCAGGTAATGAGCCTCTCTTATGTAGGTAAACCGGAATACCCTCCAACCGTTATCGACAGCATTAACGCCAAAGTCACGGCAAACCAGAAAACCCTGCAGCGCGAACAGGAAGTCAAGCAACGTGAAGCGGAGGCCAACATGCTACGTGCGGAAGCTGCCGGACAGGCTGATGCCATTCGAACAAAAGCCCAGGCAGAAGCCGATGCCATTCGTTTACGCGGCGAAGCTCTGCGCCAGAACCCAGGCGTCATGGAGCTGGAAGCCATCAACAAGTGGAACGGTACACTGCCGCAATACATGACCAGTGGTGCCAATACACCATTTATCCAGATTAAATAACTTATATGCCCGGCAGGCCGCCGGGCTAAGGGAAATGCAGATGAACACCCAGAATACTCAACCGCAAATAATGAACTATGACCCGAATCTGACGTCGTGCGGACGCATGGCAAAACAAACCGTTCGATTAACTTTCGGACTATGGGAATACCGCGAAACATTCGAAGTTACTGTCGGCGGCAATCTGACCGGACTGGATGTTATCAGTTGCGCTATTGAAAGCCTGTACGCAACGCTACCTTATGAAGAAGTCAGGGATAAGCGTACTGGGGAAACGGATATCATGGCCACCATTAATATTGGCGAACTGATATGCCAGGATGAAGACCTGTCCGGAGAGCTCTGGCTTGCCGGGATGCTTGTCTCAGCAGAAATTATCAGTATTGAACCCGCTACAAACATACGACTCTGAAGTTCTCACTATTCAGAGAGCAGGAGAAAAAATGTTCGCTCTGATTAATCAAGGACAACTGTATACCGACAGTGCCGGTTACCCGGTAAAAATTGTTCGCTGCATAAACAACACCGTGTTGTACAGAAGAATGGACGGGCAAACACAATCGGTAAAAATGAACGATTTTAATGAATCGTTTGAACGGATCGATCACCAGGAATACCGACAAATTCTGGCAGAAACAGAACAGGAAGCTCATCTGAAAAAATTACGTGCCATGAAAAGGAAGTAAAGAATGAATAAAGCGTTTGAGCTATGGGTACGCCAGCGTTACGGCAATCGCTATGACCTGACGCGAGATGTTGACGGTTTCTACTGTCGCGAAATTGTGAGACGAATGTTTGAAGTGTGGTGCCACTGCCGTGGGCTGAATGTTGTGTGAGGTGATGTATGGGACTGGATTGCGTGCCTATATCAACCTACTGCCGCGACGCGGGAGAAACGGTTGATGCCGTTAACAAACGGATACAAAGAGGAATCTGGAAAGAAGGGATTCATGTATTAAAAGTCGACGGAGTTAAAGAACGTTGGGTCGACTTAATGGAGATTTCAAAATGGGCAAGAAAGAACAAGGATCATTATCTCTCCCTAGAGGAGTAACTATTCGCCAGCATAAAACTGGCAGCACCCTGGTTATCACTTTTACATATAAAGGGGTTCTGTGTCGGGAACCCCTCTCCAGAATGGAAGTAAATGCGCGCGGCGTGAAGTACGCCGAGCGTCTGCTGGGAGAAATAAAAAATCAGATTATCGATGGTACCTTCGAATATGCAAAATACTTCCCCAACTCCCAAAAGCTGGAGTTGTTCGGGGGAGTGAAAAAAAACAAAAATATAAAATCTTACCTGGATGAATACCTGATTATCTGCCAGAACCGTAACCTGTCACCATCGACAATTAGAGGTTATGAAAAATGCCTGTCGGCGCTGTCAGCATTGCATAAATTTCATGTATCAGAACTGACACCTGCAGTACTAAAAAACTGGATCGCCAGCAGAAAAACAAAACTGAAAACTATCCGCAATAATCTTTCATTCCTGCGCAGCGCCATAGATGAAGCGGTGACCGATGGTTTGTTAACAATAAATCCTGTCACGCTGGTCAGCGCCAGCCGGTATCACGTATTGGACAACACACCAGGCAGTGATGATTACGAGGTCGATCCTTTTACACCAGCGGAGACGGCAGCAATCTATGACGCCTGTCATTACCCGGAATGGCGAAATCTGTTTCGCTTTGCCTTTAATACCGGACTGCGCAGCTCAGAATTGTGCGCGTTACGCTGGACAGATATAGACTTCATCGGCAACACTGCACATGTCCAGACTGCAAGCGTAGTCGGGGTAATCAAAAGCACCAAAACAAAAGCCGGCACTCGCAAAGTACAACTGAACAACGAAGCACTGGCAGCTCTTCAGGCACAAAAGCCCTACACGGCGCTAAAAAGCGACTTCATATTCAGCGATCCGAAAACTCGCGCTCCTTGGGCAAACGCAGATGCGATCCGCAAAAAAGCCTGGGTACCGACCCTTAAAAAGGCTGGAGTACGCTATCGCAATCCGTACCAGACACGCCACACGTTCGCCACTCGGCACATTAGCCAGGGTGTTAACCTGTTCTGGCTTGCTGGTCAGATGGGGCATAAAGGACCGGAAATGCTGTTCAGACATTACGGCTCTTACCTTGCAGAATACGATGGAAAAACGGCGATTTCTGCAACCCCGTAACGGCAAAATTTTTCAAAATGTTGTACAGAATCAGGACGTTACCGGGACAACAATATGTACGTAAAATGCACATAATGCCTTGCGTGAAAAAATAAATCGTTCGTATTCAATAAACTATGTGAATCCCGATCACGGGTTCAACTCCCGCCAGCTCCACCAATCATGATTGGACGGTGCAAGGACAACACCAACAAAAACAGGAAGTTAGAAGTCTCAGCAAGACACCGACCAGACGGTGAGGAGACATAAAAGGATACGCAAAGGAGCCGCGGCTCTTGGTGATATGAAAGCCCACAGATGTGGGCTTTTTCGTTGATGGTCAGAACGACCAGTTCGCACCAGCCACCGCGTTCCACGGGGATTCCACACCGGCACCATGGCTATACCCCACCCCGAGATGTCCGCTTAACGTACTGC
>Ga0233370_1000061_pt1 | contig 13056 bp, 16 predicted proteins | sample ElkDunMinimDraft_2_FD_180686 | JGI IMG/M metagenome (GOLD analysis project Ga0233370, IMG submission 180686) | Fecal eukaryotic communites from dung pellets of Tule Elk in California, USA - Elk Dung D2 | ecosystem: Host-associated > Mammals > Digestive system > Large intestine > Fecal | place...
GGACGCGGAGGAACAGCTTTCAATGGATTTGGGCGAAATCAGCAAGGCCCTTTCGGAAATCCGCGCCGCTATAAACAGCTTACAAAGCGAAGCACAGAAAACCGTGTTGACGCTGCGGTATATTGAAGGGCTGGACTGGATTAGCGTTCAGCATCGGATAGGCTATGAGGAACGGCAGACATTTGTTATTCATGGGCGGGCGCTTCGGAATGTAAAAGCATGGATGGAAGAAAAAGATATAAAATAACGAAAAATGCGCAGGAAAATGCAGTTGTCAATGTGGTATAGTGATACCGTCAAAAGAGCGCCGAAAAGCGCTTTTTTTTCGTTTCAGGCAGCGCCGCACATATATCAATATATAGGGGCGGCGGGGTTCTTTGTGACAAGATCAAGGAAGAATAATCGGGGGTGATACCCATTGAAGAAACGAAGCGGGTAGACTGGAACGCGATCCGGGCCGAATACATCGGCGGGGGAATCAGCCAAAGGAAATTAGCGGACAAGCACGGGATCCCGGTTGACAAGCTGCTGAAAATAGCAAACCGGGAGCATTGGAAGGATGACCGGGAAAAGGCAAGCAACAAAGCCGCAATGAAGGCGCAACAAAAAACAGCCGTTGCCGCCGCCGATAATGCCGTGCTTGCCGCCGATATAAAAAAGCGGCTTTTATTGCGATTGAGCAGGGCGGAGCAGAAATTCCCGATGGACGCGACAGAGGTTAGAACGCAGGTCGGGAAGTCAACCGCTATTTTCAAGCTGCGTGACCTGACGGCAATGTACAGGGATTTGACGGAGGACATGGCAGGAACCAGCGCGGACAATGCGCTGCTGCAATCCCTGCTTGACCTTGAAAGGCGGGCGGCCAGATGATCGAATGGAGCGCAAAACAGGAAAGCCTGATCATGGCCCCGTTCGATCACGCCATGGACTGGAATGAGGGAACGCCCAGAAGCGGCAAGACAACGGCGGGAACGATGCGCTTTGCCCGGCATTTAATCCGAAGCCGGGACGCGCTGCACCTGGTGACGGCCTATTCAGCGGAGCAGGCATACAGGCTGATCATGGACGGGGCCGGCATGGGCCTTTTGCACATCTTCAAAGGCCATTGCCGGGTAAGCCATGATGACAGCGGGGCGCATTTGCTGGTGAGGCTCCCGGACGGCGAAAAGAAGGTTTACTGGAAGGGCGGCGGCAAGGCTGACAGCCACAAGGCTATTACGGGCATGAGCCTTGGTTCGGTGTACTTCTGCGAAATCAACCTTTTGCATGATTCCATGATCCAGGAGTGCTTCCGGCGAACCTATGCGGCGAAGGATAGATGGCACATTGCCGACCTGAACCCGCCGTCGCCCGCTGATCCGTGCATTAAGAACGTGCTGAACGTTCAGGATTGCCGCTTCCTTCACTGGACATGCAAGGATAACCCGATATTAACCCCGCAGCGGTTGGAAGAAATCGAAACGGCCTGCAAGAAAAGCCCATTCCTGTACAAGCGGGATTGGCTGGGCGAACGGGTGATCCCGGAGGGCGTGATTTACTGGATGTTTAATCCAGACAGACACATCCTGAGAAACGCGCCTGATGATGCTGTTATGGTGGAAGCGTTCGTTGCTGGTGACGGCGGCACAACTGACGCGACCAGCATCGGGTTTTACATCGTGGCCCATGAAGCGGTTGGGCTGATGCAGCGCCAACAGCATTACAGGCTATACCGTGTCGGAAACTGGCGCTATGATGGCGGGCAAATGGCAATGAGCGATCAAGCGCGGCACATCGTCGGGGAGTTTTTACCGTACATGCGCAAGAAATACAACTGCCGGGAAAGTGGAATTTACATCGACCCGGCTTGCAAGGCGCTACGGCTGGAAATTGAAAAGCTGGGTCTGACAACGACGGGCGCGGACAATAACGCGCACGATGTGAAAGGCGGCGTTACGGGCCTGAAAGTCGGCGTGGAAATGCTGCAAAGCGGTATCAATGACGGGCGGTTCTTCCTGATCGAGGATGAACGATATGGAACGGAGCCTTTTGTCAAGGAAGCCGGGCTGTATTGCGCAGATGACAAAGGGAACCCGGTGGACGCTTACAACCACAGCATGGACGAAACGCGATACGCTTATAACCATTTCGCCAAATCATACGGCGTATGGGGTATGTAATGCGGGGTGGTGAGATATGCAGTTTATCACGAAACTAAAAGATTGGGGGCGAAAGCTCATGGACAGGACAGCAAGTGTAACGGGCATCGCCCGCGAGTACAAAACGATTTTTGAATTGGGCGGGGTGCCTTCCTTCGCACAGTTCTACGATTTCGGTATTTTCATTTGGAAGATGATTTACCGGGGCTTTTATACGCCGTGGCATTTGATCCCCGCGCCGACAATCAGCGATCCGAACGCAACCCGGAAAGTGTTCAGGATGAACGCGGCGAAAGCCGTTTGTGCTGAACTTGCCGGGCTGGTGTGGGGTGAAGAATGCGAAATCAATGTGAGCATGGACGGGCGCGAAAGCACGGATGAAAACCCCGATCCGCTGAACGCCTTTATTCAAAAGGTGCTGTGCGAAAATGCTTTTCATGAGAAAATGCAGGAAAGCATTGAACGGGGCGCGGCCCTGGGCGGCGCTGCTATGAAGGTATGGCGCGATGTGCGCCGGGACAGCGAAGGCCGGGAAGTGGACGGCACCGAGAAAATCAAAATCGGTTACGCGATGGCTGACCAGTTTGTGCCGATTGCGTGGGACAATGCCAAGGTGCATGAAGCTGTGTTTATTTCACGGGTGGCGAAGAAGGGCTGGTATTACACCCGCTTGGAATGGCACACCTGGGACGGGATGACCTACACCATCCGCAATGAACTGTACCGTTCTGAGATGCAGAAGGGCGCGAACGGGGACAGCCAAGACATTCTTGGCATTCGGGTGCCGCTGGCTGAAATGTACCCGTATTTGGATGAGGAAACCATTGTTCCCGTGGGTGAAAGCCTGTTTGCCTATTGGCGTACACCTGTAGCAAACAACCTTGACGATAACAGCCCTTTGGGTATGAGCGTTTACGGGAACGCTTTGGAAACACTTCACGCGCTGGATATTTGCTATGATTCGTTCGTTCGCGAGTTCAGGCTTGGCAAGAAAAGAATCATCGTTCCCGCCCGCGCTGTGCGAACGGTTGTAGACCCGCAGACGGGCCTTGCGCGGCGGTATTTCGACCCCGGAGATGAAACCTATGAAGCGCTGGCAAGCGATGATCCGAACGATTTGAAGATTCAGGATAATTCCGTTGAATTGCGGGTAGAGGAACACATTGCCGCAATCAACGCTTTCCTTTCCATCTTGTGCCTGCAAATCGGTTTCAGCGCGGGAACATTCACTTTTGACCAGCACACGGGCATCAAAACCGCAACGGAAGTTATTTCCGAAAACAGCAAAACATACAAAACCATTAAAACCATGCAGAACCAGCTTGCCCCGGCGATTGAACACCTTGTGCGGAACATCGTGGATGTGGCGGCGCTGTACGGCATGGAGTTTGAAGGGCAAAGCGTGGAAAGCATGGCCGCTGGCGGGTATCATGTGCAAGTCACGTTTGACGATGGTGTGACGCAGGACAGGCAGACAAACATTAACGAGGGCGTGATGCTGGTGGGCGCTGGGCTGCTGAGCAAATACACCTTCATGACAGACAAGAAGTACGGCCAGGGGCTGACCCCGGAGCAAGCCGAAGCCGAGCTGCAGCGCATCAAGGCCGAGGGAACCGGAAACAGCGTGGATGTGACAAAGCTGTTTGGCGGGATGGAGTGATGCTGAATGCGTCCTTCGTTTCTGAATAATATGTCGTGGGCGATGGCTGAGGTTTACGGGGCGGTTACGGACAGAATCCTTGTAAACCTTGCAAAATACTTCCCATACATCCAGCAGGGCGGGGAACCGCTGGAATTGTTTGAGTACCAAGTGAAGATGCTGGCCCAGATGGGACAGGTGAACGAGGAAACCCGCGATATTATCTTAAAAAGCCTTGACGGAGCCGATGAAGCCTTGCGGGCATCCTTGGAAGCGGCGATCCTGGACGCGGTGGAAAAGGAAGAACCGCAATTGAAACGCGCTGCGGAAATCGGATTGCTGGGCGGGAACATTCCCCCGGAAGCAACACCGAACCAGATGCAGGCTTTTAAGACGTATTACCAGCAAAGCGCGGACAAACTGAACCTTGTAAACACGGTTATGCTTGAAAGCACCCAAGCGGCATACACCGCGACGGTATCCGATGTTGTGAACCGCATCCAGCGCACACAAAGTATCCTGAACGTTGGCGCGGGCGAAGTGGTAACGGGCGTTTCAAGCTGGAACACCGCGATGCATGACGCGGTCCAAAAGATGGTGCAGAACGGCCTGACGGGGTTTATCGACCATGCCGGGCATCGGTGGAGCCCTGAGGCGTATGTTGCTATGGACATTCGGACAACGATGTTCAACACGGCACGAGCGGCGATTGACGAACGTGCGCGGGATTATGGCGCGGACTTGTACCAGGTCAGCAGCCACAACGGCGCAAGACCGCTTTGCTACCCGTGGCAAGGGAAAGTCATTTCCCGGAACGGCTGGCGCGGCGTGGTGGAAGATTTGGACGGGAACAAGATCACCGTACACAGCGAGGATGAGATTGAATCCTTCCGCTATGGCGGCGGGCTGTTTGGTGTAAACTGCCGACATTATCCGATGAACTTCATCCCCGGCTTTTCCACCATCAAGGGCGAACCACAAGACCCGGAAGAAAACGCGCTGGCATATGAGCAAAGCCAGCAGCAGCGGGAACTTGAAAGAAAGCTGCGGTATGAACGGCGCGATTTGGCAACGATGAAGGCACAGGGCGCGGACGCGGAAGCGATCAGGAAGCAGCAGGAAAAAGTGAACCGGGCAAATGATGATTTGGACGAGTTCTGCGACAGGACAGGGTGCAAGCGCAGGAAGAACCGCGAATATACACCAATCACAGCGCGGTTCCCAGTAAAAGACAGCTATAATCCCGGCGAGTTCCCAACGGAGCAGCGGGATAGAATCATTGACGCGATAACGAACAGGGGGAAATAACATGAACTGTACACATCCCGTATTGTATAACCATTCTGACGGCCTGCGCTGCCACATCTGCGGGGCGCTGATTAAAGCGCAGGAAGATAGACAGCAGGAAGAAAAGCCCGCAGAAGCGCCAAAAACTGGCAGGAAACGCAAGGCGAAAACACAAGCTGATTAAAGCATCCTTCTGGGTGCTTTTTTCATACCATCACGCCCGGCGGGGCGTTAAACACGCATCGGCCTATCGCTCTATCAGGCCGCAAAAAGGAGGAGTATGAGTAACATTTTCACACGAAAAGCGCTGAACGACATCATGAGCAATGAAGGGCTTACCCCGGAGCAGCGGACGGAACAGGTTTTCGGTCTGTACGGACGTGCTTTGGATGACGGCTATATTGCCAAGACAGCAGCCCAGCAGGCTCAGGAAACAGCGCTGACCAATGCCAAAGCCGAATGGGAAAAGGGCGTAAAAGTACCTGATCCCAAAGAAAGCGACGAATACAAAGCCTTGCAGGGCGAGTTCGCCAGCTACAAGGAGATGCAGACGGCGCGGACATCCAAAGAATTTGAGGGCGTGAAGCCCAAATTCTTTGAAACGGTGTATGGCATGGTTGACCGCAAAGAGGGCGCAAAGCCCGTAGAAGAACAACTGAAGGGCATCCGGGAGAACTACGAAGAGTATTTCACCCAGACGCAGCCAAAACCCAGCTTTGGCGCACCCATTCAGGGCAGTATGCCCAAGGGTGACGAGGGTGTTGAAGCACAATTCATGAAAGCGTGGGGAATTTCCACGAAAAAGTAACAGAAAGGAGAATGAACAATGGCTTTTGTTCAGACCAATGTCAACTATGCGGCTGAGTACAGCCGCGCCGTGGCGAATGCCTATCCTTACTATTCCTATTTTGCCCCCATCTGGGCCAGCGCGAACAGCCAGCTTTATAAGCCGGGCATGGGTAAAACCATGTACATTCCCAGCTTTGAGGTGAAGGGCGCTTCCGCTGTTGACCGCGACAACCTGAACGGCGTTTTTGCCCGCAACTGGAACAACAGCCTGCAGCCCGTGACCCTTGATATGGATCGCGAGTGGAGCACCCTGATTGATCCGATGGACATCGTGGAAACCAACGACGTTGCCACGATTGCCAACATCACCCGGACTTTCAACGAGCAAATGAAGATCCCTGAAATGGATGCTTACCTTGCTGCGAAGCTGTACGCCGCTGTCACCCCGGACACCACTGCACTGACTTCCGCGAACATCCTGACCACTTGGGACGGCTATCTGGAAGCGCTGACCAATGCCCGCGTGAACCGTGACCGCGTGACCGCTTACATGACCCCCGGCACCTATAAGCTGCTGAAAGAAGCGGCTGGTATTACCCGGTTCATCGACACCGCCGAGGGCTTCCGTGGTGTTGACCGCAATGTGGCCCGTCTGGACGGCGTGAACGTGCGCGAAGTGCCTGCCGACCTGATGAAGTCCAGCTACGTGTTCACCGAGGGCTGGGTGCCTGCCACCGGCGCGAAGCAGATTAACATGATCCTGGCTGACCCCGATGCCGTGGCTGCTCCCGTGAAATACGAAACCGCGATGATGAGCGCCCCCACCGCCCAGAGCAAGGGCAAGTACCTGTACTATGAGCGCTATTACTACGGCGCTTTCGTGCTGGCGAACCGTACCGGCGGCATCATTGTCAACGCCAACGCCTAAGGAGTAACGCATGAGCGCGATTGTAGACTATGAATATTATTCCACCGTCTACATGGGAACGGAGGCCGACGAAGCTTCCTTCCCGGCGCTGTGCGCCCGCGCTGGTGACGTGATCGGCGCGATGATCCGGTGGAAAGACCCGGAAACCATGACGGCGTTTCAACTGACGCTGTACAAGAAAGCCGTATGCGCTCAGGTGGATTTCTTTGCTGTGAACGGGCTGGATAGCGTCGCGGGCGGCACCGATAAGGGCTTCACCGTCGGCAAAGTCAGCGTGAACAACAAGAATGTAACGGATACCATCAGAAAAGGCGCCATGAGCGGGAACATCTCCCCCATGGTGCTGATGTATCTGGAACAAAGCGGGCTGATGGCCCCACAGGTTGCAACGGCTCCCGACATGCCGCTGGTTGGGTGGTGGTTCTGATGCTGCCACCCATCCCGGCAAAAATCCTGAGAAGCACCGCAACGGTGAAGGTGTGCAACGGAACGGACATGTACCAGAACCAGACGTATGACGAATACACGGTGAAACGGGTACACCTTCAACCCACCGAGCGGATTGTGAAAACCAAGACGAACACCGACCAGCAGCTTTCTTCCATCCTGTTTGTGGACATTCGGCACTCCACACCAAATCTCAATTGGGCGGCGCTGCTGCATAGTGCCCACGAACTGGGCGGGGATATGCGGGTGATTGTGCGCGGCTTTGAATACACAGTTGCGATGGCTGACCTGCTGCGGGATGACACAGACAAGCCCCACCATTGGGAAATTAGCCTTTATTGATTGGGTGAGCGTATGCCTGTAAAAATCATAATGAACCGCCACAACGTTGAAACCCGCGTTGAATATGCCTTTAAAAAGGGCATGGGCGTTCTGGCAAATGAAATCCTGAACGATTGCAACCAGTATTGCAAGATGGATACAGGGAATCTGATTGCGTCTAGCTACATTCATTCCAAGCTGGATGAAGGGAAGCTGATTTGGCAAACGCCATATGCCCGGCGGCAGTATTGGGAGATTAAAACGAGTCTGACCCCGGGCAGGACGTGGAAATGGTGTGAAGCAGCGAAAAAGCAACACCTGAAACAATGGGAGCGTCAAGCGCAGATTGCGTTGAGGGAGAATCTATGAATAGCGTTATCAATGAGGTATTGCAAGCGGTTATCGGGCTGATGAACGCAACACAACCCTTCGCCACGGTGACACGCGGAGCGCTGCCAACCGGGCAAGGCATAACATGCGAAATTGGCCCCAGCACACCGCTTGAAACGTACCTGGATAAAAACACTTACATTCCCCTTGATGTGACTATCAACGGGAAACACGCGAATCTTGAAACGCTCTCCGACGCGCTGAACACCATCCACTCCGCGCTGACGCGGGCGACACAATACCCGGAGGGGGAGCGATGGCAGATCGTGGACATAACCAGCCAGACGCTCCCCGACATTGTAGATCGTGAACAAAATAACGTTTGGCTGATGGCTTCCGCGCTATCAGTCAAATTTTTTTGGAAAGGAGATTGACCCATGGATACCTTCAATCCTGTATGGGCGAATTCGATTGAGATCGGCACTTCGTACACCGCCGGAACTGGCGGCGCTGCCGGCACTTGGACTTATTCGCCGCTGTGCAAGGGCATCACCGAAATGACCTTCACGCCCAACGAACAGATTCAGCAGTATTTCTTCCTGTGCGGCAACGGTTTCGCGCACAACGAAACCACCGGCGGCGCTCCTGAAATCACTGTGAACGGGCGGCGCGTTGTGGGCGATGCGGCCCAGGACTATATCGCTTCTAAGCAGTTTGCCCTTGGCCCTGACCGCGTGACCAGCGTCAAGATCACCGCTGAGGGCAAGGTTATCACCTGCGACGCGGTGATTGCCAACGTGACCAGCTTCGGCGGGCAGACCTTGGACGTGAACGCTTTCGGCTGCACCCTGCGGCTGAACGGACAGCCCACGTTGACCGATGTAACGCCGTAAATTATAAGGGGGCTGCGGAATGCGGCCCCCTTTCTTTGAATGAAGGAGGAAAGCGCGGATGATCAAAAAAACCCGGTTATCCCTGAACCGTGTGCGCGACCGCGTGGAAATCAAGGAAGGGAACGAAATGCTTGAATTGGTGGTTGACGCGGACTGTATGCGGATTGTTCCGTTGATTTCAGATGCACGGGAAAAGATGATTCAGGCCGCGCAGTATGAGGGCGAAGGAAAGGAAGAAAAGGAAAAAGAAGCTGCTTTGAACTTCGCCCGCGTTATTTTCGGCACGGAACAGGCCGAAAAGCTGGAAAAGTTTTATCTGAACGACGCCGCTTGCATCGCTGAACTGTGCGGGCGGTATTTCACCGGGTACATGGCCCGGAAAATTACCAAAGCGCAGAAAAAGGCGGCGGGGAAACGATGGAACTTTTTGAAAATCTTCCAACGCAAATTTCGGTGAACGGGAAACCATACAGGGTTGATTTGGATTTCAGGAATGTCTTTCGGATGCTGAATGTCCTGGGCCGTTCGGAACTGACGCCAGCGGCCCGGGATTATCTTGCAATCAAGTGCGTGATGAAGCACCCGCCCAAAAACGCACGGGCGGCGCTGGACGCGCTTAAGGAATTGATTTTCCCGGATGGACGCCGAAAAGAGGACTATAAAAAAATTACTGACTTTACCCAGGACGCCGATTTAATCCGCGCTGCCTTTATGCAGACATACGGAATCAACCTTTTTCGGGATCGGCTGCACTGGTTCGAATTTATATGTTTGCTTCATGGTCTGCCTGATGGCAACCGATACAAGGATGTATTGAGCATCCGGGCACGGCCCTTGCCGAACCCGACGAACTACAACGCCGAGGAAAGGCAATGGCTGATAAAAGCGAAAGCGGAATACGCGCTGGAAATGACGGATCAGGAACAGAAGAACCAATATGCTCAGGATGTGCGCGGCATTGCGCTGGGACTGATAGCGTGGGCCGAATCGGGAGGTGAAAACGTGGATGGCTGATGGGCAAGTTATTTTTGAAATAAAAGGCGATAATAAGCCAATCAAAGAATCACTGAATGAAACAACAAGCGCAATCAAAACTGCCGGGCAAGAGTGGGACAAGGCCGCTGGCGAGTCCGGTGGTTCGATCAGCTCCGCGCTCACTGGCGCTTTTGAAACGGTTGTAAAGTCTGCAGCGTTTTACAAAATCGGGAAAATGTTGGTTGATTTGGGTGTTGAATCTATCAATCTGGCATCTGATTTGCAGGAAGTACAAAATGTTGTTGATGTTACGTTTGGCGCGGAAGGATCGAAAAAGATTGAGCAATGGGCGGCAACGGCGGCGAAAAATTACGGCATCACTGAATTGCAGGCAAAGCAGTATACATCCACGATTGGCGCAATGATGAAATCTTCCGGCCTTGCCGGGGATGAAATCGTTGATATGAGTACCGCGATGGCTGGCCTTGCCGCCGATATGGCATCGTTTTATAATTTGCCTTTTGAAGATGCGTTTCAGAAAATCGCTGCCGGGCTGGCTGGCGAAACAGAACCGCTTCGCCGCCTTGGTATCAATATGTCTGTTGCGAATTTGGAAGCATACAACCTTGCCCATGGGATAGAAACCGCATGGGAAGATATGAGCGCCGGGGACCAAATAATTCAGAGGCAGAAATATCTGCTGGATGCTACGGCAGACGCTCAGGGCGATTTCCTGCGGACAAATGATAGCTTCGCCAATACGCTGAAACGCATAGAAACATCCCTGACAACGCTGAAAAGCAATTTGGGCGAAGAACTGATGAAGCTGGCGAACCCGCTGACGCAATTCATGGCGGATTTTCTCGAAATGATCACCATCCCGAGCGGGGATAACGTTCTTGACGATACCGCAAAATCCATTGCCGATGCGGAAGGGCAAGCCACACAGGCCCAAGGCATTCTTGCGTATATGGATGAACTGCAAAAGAAATACGGCGATGCGGCGGCAAAAACAGGGGAATGGGCCGCTGCTATGGGGCAGTTGAAAAGCGTTTTCCCGGAAATCAACAAATTTATTGACGAGCAAACTGGGAAACTAACCATTTCCAATGAAGAACTTGGAAAGTATATCCAAAACACCAAACAGGCCGCAGAGACGGAAGCCCGAAGGAAAGCAATTTCAGATGCGGCTGAAATGAAGGTAGCCACCGCGCAGGAATACTATACTACGGAAGTGAACCGGGACATTGCCCAGTCGAAAGCCGATGAAGCGTGGAATTCAATCGTTTCTTTTATCAAAAAATACGAAAAGAATTTTACGGGGCAAGGGCTTGACTTGAAGCAGTTGATGGCGGTTGCCAGAAACTACAATATGAGCGAAAACGGCGGGCCCGGCAACCAAGCGTATAATGACGCGGAAGCGATGCTTTCCCAGCTTGAAAGCATCTATCAGGAGGAAACGCAAAAAGTCGGTGAATTAAATACACAACTGGGCGTACTTTCTGAAAAAATGGCATCCACTGCGGCGCAATATGATATAGCTGTTGCCGCGCTGGCACGGATGGAAGCGGCAGCGGCAGCGGCGGCATCTGCGCTTGAATCGGTTGCGTCAAGTGGCGGCGGGGTAGGTGCTGGCGGCTCTTTTAACATGGTTATCGGTGGCGGAAAAGGGAACCCGAATGTAACACTTACGCCTTTTGCCGTTGGCCTTGACAGCGTTCCTTTCGACGGTTTCCTTGCATCCCTGCATGAAGGTGAATCCATCCTGACAGCGGAAGAAGCGCGGGTGTGGCGCAATATGAAATACGGCCCCAGCCTAAGCAATCAATTTGACTATGGCGCGATGGGCAGCGCAATCGGCGCGAACATGCCCAATTTCAACGGCATGCAAGTCGTTTGGAACGGGCAGGTTTTGGGCCGCGTGATTGCACAGCAGCAGGCCAACAGCCTGAGAACGATGGAAAGGAGCGGATGGCGCGGATGATTTACTTTGATTCGGTTGCGCTGGAAAGCGTGGCCCCGGTAAAGGTTGATGACATACACGTTTCCCCCATCCCCCTTTCCCCCGTCACCCGGCAGCGCGGCATCCAGTTCGGCGCGGACTATGTGCGGATGAACGGCAGCGCAAGAACCGTGAATATCACATTCGCCATTCTGGAAATGAACCGGGACGCCCGGCGGCATTACCTGGACGCGATCACCAATTGGGCAAAGGTGGGAGAAAAGAAATGGCTGCAACTGCCGAACTATGACGGGCGGCATCTGGAAGCCGTTTGCACCGCACTTCCTGAGCCTTCCCTGCGGATGTGGTGGGAAAGCAAATTGCGGTTGGTATTCACCTGTTTTGATAACCCGTTTTGGACAGCAAATGACGAAAAGAGCGCGGCCTGTGGCAGCGCCTTTTTTGTTGGCGGGAACGCGCACGACGGGCCGCTGATGCGGATAGAAAGAACCCTATCTTCTGCCGCGTCCAATCAGGCGTACAGCGACGGCACCGACACGATGACATTTTCCAGCATCCCGGCGGGAAACATGGTAATTGACTTGAACAAGCAGACAGCAGCGGTTGGCGGGGTAACGTTCATGCAGAATTATACCTTTGGTTCGCACTTCATCCAGCCGAAGAACGGCACGCAGACCATCACCGGAACCGGAACCATCAAATACCGGGAGAGGTGGGAATGATGGACTTTCTTTTCTTCAACGCGGCCAACCAGCCGCTTTTTACTCGCAACGACGCGGAACAGGCCGAATGGACGGTTGAGCAGTTCTCGTTCTTCGGCCTGTTTCCGTACCATCCCGACAAAGTGTTGGAGCGCGGGCAGCGGATAGCATTCCAGGATGCGGACGGTATCTGGCAGGCGTTTGAAATCCGCAACTGCAAAATCTATGAGCCTGACCATTATCAGGAAATCACCGCCGAACATATTTGCGTTTCCGAACTCACAGACGATCATGTATCCCCAAAGGAATGGGATAACGTGCCTGTTGGGACGGCGCTGGCGTCCATTCTGGGCGGCACATTGTGGAGCCTTGGCAATGTAACTGCCACGGAAATCAGCAGCGGCAGCGCAAGCTATGGCAGCGCGTGGCAGGGCGTGAACACCATTATTAGCAATTGGAACGTGTATATCACGCCCCGTGTCACTATTGGGCCGAACGGGATCACCGGGCGATATTTGGACGTTGCCCCGGCGCAGGGGAATTGGCGCGGGCTGCGGTTGAGCATCAACAGCAATATTGAGCAGGCGGGCGTAACATACGATGATACCAACCTTTTAACCGCAATGTACGGCTACGGCAAAACCA
>Ga0233370_1000062_pt1 | contig 12826 bp, 19 predicted proteins | sample ElkDunMinimDraft_2_FD_180686 | JGI IMG/M metagenome (GOLD analysis project Ga0233370, IMG submission 180686) | Fecal eukaryotic communites from dung pellets of Tule Elk in California, USA - Elk Dung D2 | ecosystem: Host-associated > Mammals > Digestive system > Large intestine > Fecal | place...
CCAGTGTTCATCGTAATAGATGAAGACGTTGTTAAATCATTCCAATTATCTCCATCTAAACTATATTGTAAAACAGAATATACCGTACTTTTTTGTGCTAATCCTATTACACTATTATCTTCAAGAGCTACAAATCTTAATCTATCATCTATTATAGGTGTATTTATAAGTGGAAGTTCTCCCATATAAGCATTATTAGCCGATAACTCTTTATTTCCTAAATATGCCTTTATAATATCTAATGTTCCTATCTTATTCATAATCAATTAATTATATGTTTTACTGAGCATCTGAAATAATATATAAAGTGGATGCATCTTTAGTTGTAAGAGCATCATATTGTGCTTGGGTTAATACTGAAAGTTTAGCAAAGTTGGTATCTACATATGAAGTATTAGCTTTGTTAGCTAGGCTAGAATCAACATATGAAATATCAGCTTTTTCATCAAGTTCAGAAACTATCTTTGATGAAGACCAGGCTGTAGTTGTAGATATGGTGTCATCATCAATTTGAGCACCGCCGCCTTCTTCTATAATTTTTAATATTTCTAAATCAATTTCATATACACTATCATAGCATTTAGTGGTATCTCCACCCATAGCACCTAAAGTAGCTAAGCGAACGCTATAATCAGAATCGTAAATTTTACTCATTGTATTATTCGAATAATTTTTTATCTTTGTTCAAATGAAAAATATAATTTTTAATACATTAGATTGCAACATCACCATCTGTACAATGGACTACTGTTGCTGGAACGGTAGTATCACGCCAAAATGGATCTTTACTAATAGCATTCCATTGTGCAATAGTTCCAGTAAATGAAATAGAAGTCAAACTCCTGCAAGCAGCGAAAATAAAAAATCCAATACTTGTGACGCTGTTACCTATTATCACTGATGCCAAACTAGTGCAACTGGCGAAAGCATAATTTCCAATGCTTGTGACGCTATTAGGAATCGTTACAGAAGTCAAACTGCTGCAATCTTGGAAAGCACCCTTTCCAATATATGTAACATCTTCAGCAAATTTAATTATGCCTTTTCCATCATTATATGTATTTGAAACTATAGTTGGTAATGCGTATGTGTTATTAGGTGTCACAATATTTCCATCTGTACTAGTATACCAAATTTCATCACTTGGTATAGAACCACTACCTTGAACATTCACTGTTATAATTTTTCCAAGTAAATTGTACGTACCATTTTCTGTTATTTCTAAATCATCAGTTTCATCATAAATGTCAATAGCTGCTTTTAGATATTGATAAATTGTGTCCAAATCAGGTTCTGTTTCAGTTCCACCTAATTTGTAATAAGCTTCTTTTGCTAATTGATAAATTGCATCACTAGAAACGACTACATTTCCAATAATTCTTAAAATTTTTTGTGCATACTCTTTGTTTGACATAATAAAGTTGTTTAATTTTTAATGTGTTGATTATCAATTAGTTTTCATTCTTGTTCTCCACTTAAACGGAATAGTATTTCTTTAAGTAATAATGTTAGCTCTGCATTATCTTCTTCATATTGTCTAATAGCTTCTTTTAGTTTTTCAATAAGCTCTTCATCGTCATCAATATATTCATCAATTAAGCAATCACCCATTTCATTAGGCACTTCTAAATTAAACTGAACATAACCACCACCACAATAGTCAGCAAATTGTTGTTCAAAATAGATTATCGTCCAACCATCATTCACGTCTCCTATTTTTGCTGCATAATTTATAATGCTGTTTAAAACCTATTCTGCTGTGGTTTTTACTTCCATCCAGTTTGATTTATCTTCAGTCAATCTGTCAATGTAATATAAATAGACAGAATAACTAATTAAATTATCATTTCTAGTTGATTGGTTTATATCTATATTTACTGATGCATATTTCACGTTTGGTTTTCCATTAAGATATTCGTATATGTCACCTAAATTAGTTGAATGAACATATGGAAGAGATAATGAATATGCTTCTAATTTTTTCAATATTTGGATAAAATTCATAGTTCAAATATTTAATTTTTTAGCCTAAAACAAATGGATTTTTGAATGCATTTTTGTTAGCTTTCAATTTACCACACTCACAGCCCGGGTACTATTTAAATTTAGTACAATTCGCTTCAAGAAAATCACTTAAACGATTTTGGTAAAATGTGCATTTCATACTATAGTCATTTCTAATATATTCCAAATCAGTTAAACTAGGAATCATTATATTAGTGTCTGTAGTTTGGACAGCGCCTAAGTTTCTAAATTTATATGATAATTGAAGCACTAAATCGCTCATCACAGCATTCAATAAAACTGGTTGAATATATGTTCTAACTAGTTCTGACTCTAATTCTGTCAAATTATCTTTTTCAACTCCTTCACAAAGTCTCTCAAATAACTTTTGTCCAATTATTGGTTGTAATGAAATATCTTGTGCAGTCCTAATGGCATTTTGTATGTACTTACCATCGACATTGTTTGACACAAGAGAGTTTTCTTTGATTGTCTTTTCACTTATTAGTAATATATTATTCATTATTGTCATTAGGATTATTTTTTGTTGCTTCGTCAATATTCTCATCATTATCTTCAGTACTTAGTTCAAATGGAGTAAATTCTATTACATTTTCGTGACCGTAGATGCACTCAAATACTCGTTTAAATAAATTCTATATTGGAGAGATTTGAAGTCTTGAATAAAGGTCGAATGCTTCTTGATATTCTTGCTTTGAAAAAACATTTCCAGTGATTGCATAACCAAATAATTGTGATGGAGCAGAAAAACCAGTAAAAATTGAAGTAATAGTTTGTGATTTTAATGCTTCATATTTCTTATCAAACTAATCATCTGAAAGATTAGTTATTTCAACTCCATTTTCTTTTCCATCATCAAATGTAAATATTACTTTACCTGCATTTTCATCACCAGCAAATTTTTCATTAAATTGTTTTTCTAATCGTTTCTTAGTATCTTCATCAGGCATACCTTGATGCCAAGAAACAATAGTATTGTTGCTAAAGTTATTTCTAATTGCATTCAAATGGAAGTTGTCTATTCTAATAGATGTTTCAATTGCTGCAATAGAGCCAGAATAACGAGGTAATGGATAAACAGTTCTTTTGCTTCCAGTATAAAGGAAAACTGCTGATTCATTTCTATATTCTTGTCCACGTCTCCAAGTTGGGAATGTAATATATTTTGGAGAAGATTTAATAGCAAAATCTTTTGCATAATATATAACTGTTTTTTCTTCATTTGTGCGGCATTTTCTCATATCAAGCCAACCAATTTCCTTGATTTGCCCCATTTTATTATAAAAGATTTGTATTGCAAAACCACCATAAATCATATAATCAAGAGCAAGATTTCTAATTATATCTTCCCAAGTTTCGTCTTCATTTGGTTTATAGATTGATTCAATACTATTTCCAACTATAAAATTAACAGTTGTATTAATAATAGATTGCATCAAAGATGATTTTTCATAAAGACCATAAAGATAATATGGAAGTTTGTTGTCCTTCCCCCAATAATACCATTCTTTACCGGACACACTCCACTCTCTAAATTGTGGAATTTCCACATTTTCTAGTGAGAAGGTCAAAAGATCTGTTTTTTTAGATTTTACTGTTTTTTCCATTGTTTTAATAGCTTTCTTTTTTTCTTAGATAACATCCCTGCTAAAAATTCAGCTGGTAATGGTTCATAATCATTAGCATTAATGTTAAATCCATCATCATCACTATTTCTATATACTAAATGTCCACCTGGGGTCTAATTATATCCACATTTATAGCTATTATATTTAGCGATATAAAAAATCTCAAAGTGGTCTAGAATTTTAGTAAGGATTTGACGATTATTACATTCAAATTTTACTAATACATTATAGGAAATATTTTCCCAACCATATTTCTAAACTGCTTTATAAAAAGGATGTGTTGTATATATGTCTTTTGAAGCCAATTTATGTTGGCTTTTTCTAATATTTTCTTGTATTGTTTGTCCAATATAGCATTTACCACTTGGACTAGTATATTTGTATATAATTCCAACCATTTTTGTTCAAATGAAAAATATATTTCAATCTATATAAACTATTTATTCGCATAAAAAAGACTGAGAAAAATTCCCAGTCTTCCATTTCTTTAGTTGTTAAATATTAAACAATTGTTATCGCCTCTAAATCTGCAATTACTGTTGAATCAGTGATTTCTCTTGGTAATTCTGCTTCATCAACAGAAATTGTGACAGTGTATTGATTTGCATCGCCAGCAGCAGTTCCAGTCTCGCCAGTTCCAGCGGAACCCTCAAGTGGATTTTCTATGCCAATTGCCCAATATTTACCATTGCGGTCTTTAACTACACCAGTGCATTGTCCCATAAGCATTGCCATTACTTCAATACGTTTTGCATTTTCCATTTTCAAGAAATTCATTACAACTTCAGTTGTGAAATAAGAGCCTGCATTATCATTTACTGTTAATGTTGAAGTCATTGAACCAGCACCTTTACGAAGATTATAAACTTTCCATTCTTCAGTTATTCCTCCAGTAGGTGCAATAGTACCGTCATTACTTATAGTCCATTTAATATTTGAAGCATCAGCTAACCAAACTTTAGCAACACCACCTACAGAATCTTTGCACCCAGCATTTAAACCTGATAAAGTATAACTTGTACAATTCATAATTATTAGTTGTTTTAATTTTTGTAAGTTTTAATTGTGAGGGTTGGCCGTATTACCAACCCTCATTGTGTTGTTAAAATTTTGATTAAGCATTAGGAGCTTCTGAAAGAACGATTTGGTCTGGGAATGCAACCTAAGCACCAGCATTAAACTTAATAGCTAATCTGAATTCTTGATTGTCTTTTGAATACCATAAATCGAATGACTCAGCATCATCAGCCATATCAACACCATAGAATAAGTTCTCTGGATCAGATGCTAGCATTTGTTTCTTACCATTAAGACCCATTACACCGTGTAACTTAGTATTAGTACCTGGAAGTATGATAGTTTTTGCATCATCAACTTTTGGATCGTAATGATATAAGTTCTTAGCAGTAATTTCAAGAACGATTGAGCGGAATTGGTCTTCACCTACGAAGATTTCAGCTTTGTCTAGTACTTCAGCTGGAATAGCTTTATATACATTCAATGCTGTTTCATAATCAGATGCACCAGCAGATACATCAATAACACTAGCTTCAGCATTTGCGATAGTTAAAAGACCATCGAAACCATTAGAAGCATCAGTTGCATTCCAAATAAGGTTTTCTAATTGTTTGTTAACACCTTTAACGATGTTGTCAGTGATTTTTTCTTCGAAAGGAAGTACTTCACCACCAGCTTTAACAACTAATTGGTCATTCATCCATTTCTTTCTTAAATCTTCCTCACAAAGAGACATATTTACTTTGTAAGGTGCAACTGTCATAACACGTTGTGTAAAATCAACGTTACCAGAAGCATCGAAACCACAAGTACGTGTTTGAAGTACTGGGTCAGTAGCTAAAATGTTAAGAGCTTCTTTATACTTAACACCTGTCATAATGTTTACATAATTACGAGTTTCAAAGCCAAATACAGCTTTTGAAAGTAATTCACCTTTATGTTGTTCAACATAATCAGGAAGTGTATTTACTACGAATGCCATAATTTTTAAATAATTAAATTTTTATATGTTTTATAATTAGAATCTTGGCTTGAAACTCCAAGACTTTTCATTTTTTTGTGATTTTAATTGTTCCTCAGCAGGTTTGCTGTCACTTTTTTCTAATTCAGCTTTAAGTTGTTCAGCTTCACCAGATTTTTCTTCTAATTCTTTGCGTAATTCGCCGATAATGTTATCTTTCTCAACTATTACGTTATTCAACTCAGCGATTTGAGCTTCTAATTCAGCAATACGCTTGTCTTTGTCATCTGCTGTAGCTTCTTCTTCTGCTGGTTGTTCAGGTTCTTGTTCCTCTTGTTCTTCTTCAACTTGTTCTTCAGGTTGTTCCTCTGCTTCAGGTTCGCGGATTTCTGCTACTTTACCATCTGCAACAACAAAGATTTTTCCGTCTTCTGCTTTGTATTCACCATCAGGTGCAGCGACTAACTCACCATCTGAATTCTCAATGAATACTTCACGTCCAACTTCAATTTCGGAATCAGAAATTAAAACACCATTGTCGGTTTTCACCTCAGCTAAATGCAATATCATATGCGATAATTTAACTAAAAGTTTGTTCATATATATGATTTTAATTTTTGTTCAAATGAAAAATATATACAATATTATTTTTTATGATTTTAAAAACTTTGATACATAAAAAAACCTATAATAAATAATAAAAAACTATTGGTTTTATATGAAAAAATTCAACTATATTTATTTAATTACTAACAAAATAAATGGTAAAATTTATGTTGGAAAACACTCAACAAATAATTTAGATGACGGATATATGGGTAGTGGTGTAGTGATTAAAAAAGCTATAAATAAATATGGTATTGAAAACTTTACAAAGGATTACTTAGCTTTTTGTGATACTGAAAATAAATTGAATTGGTTTGAAAAGTTTTATATTAAAAAGTATAAAGCAAGAGAAACTGGATATAATTTAACAGATGGTGGTGATGGTGTTTTAGGTTGGCACCATTCAGAAGAAACTAAAGAAAAACTTAGAAAGCCTTTATCTGAATCTACAAAACAAAAATTACGTGATTTTAATATAGGCTTACATCACTCTGAAGAAACTAAAATTAAAATGCATAATTCACATATAGGAAAGACTTTTTCAGAAGAACACAAACAACATATAAGTAATGTTAGAAAAGGTAAAGCCTCAGAACCACATAGAAGTGAACGAACAAAATTTAAAATTAGTAATAATATGAAAGGTGTAAGCAAATCAGAATCACATAAACAACATATGAGAAAACCTAAAAATAGATATAAATGGTTAACACCTTCCGGAGAAATTAGAGAAATGTCATCAAATTTAGCTAGACGTTATCATCCAGATTGGAAAAAAATCGAGGAATCATTTTAAGATTTCCTCGATTAATTTTGTTAATTCATCTTTTTCTTCTGGCTCTTGTTTCTCAAATTTTTCTGTTAAATTAGCTATACAAGAAATAGAAAAACCATTTAAATCATTACCGTTTTTAATCTATTCCCATAAAGCTTCATCTTCAACATAATAACTAACAACCCAGCTACCATCTTCAATATCTGAAAATTCTTTAGGTCTAATTCCTCTTTCATCATTTATAATAAAACTTTCTACCATATAAACACCAGAAACTAATTCTCCTGAATGTTGCAAATCAACATTATTCATCATTCCTTGTTTAGAATATCGTGCAATCATTTTCTTAATAGTTTCTTTATTAAAAACTACATAATATTCTTCTCCAGTTTTTGGATTAACTCTATAAATAGGTAAGTCTGCTCGTAATGCAATGCCAGTTATAATATGTTCTTCAGGTTTCGCAAAGAATAATTGTTTAGGTTTTTCTTCATTAAAGCATAAGAATGAGGTTTCTACTGCTGGAAAATCAACTAAAGAAACACTAAACATTCCAAGTTCTTCGCTTTCATCAATATTTATATAATAAACTTTATTCATAACTAACTATGTTAATTTTCAAATTGAATATATTTTGTATCATTTTCAAATGAAGTCTTTTGTACTTCACCACCAATTCCTTTTTGTGCTAAGTATTTACCCAAACACTAAGATGAATCATCATATAAGACTATTGTGTATTCATTCTGAGGCATTCCAGACACATCTAAATTGAACTAGTAATATAATTCATTACTTGAAATATTTGATGCATCCAGAATGATTTTCTAATTAGTAACATTATTCACTATTTCTATTGAATAAAGTGATGAGTCAATTCCTAATAAGTTAGGTATATATATGTTATCGTCTAAATAAATCATTTTTATTTAATTTGTCTTTTTTATATTATTTCTCCATATGCCATTTTGTATGTTCTGGATTATCATAAACTCTATGAGAACCTCTTTTTGCTTCGCTTTGTTTACGTTTAGATTCATCTGAATGATGTTTTCCATACATTCCATTTCTTTCTCCAGAAGTTGACGCACTAATTTTTTGTTTAGCTTCTTTTGTATGTGGAATATGTTTACCATACATTCCGTTTCTTTCACCTTTATAACCGCCTTTCACCTTGATAGTATTTTTCATTTTATCAATAATTTCAGGTGTTCTAATATAAGTGTTCCCATATATACCTCCAAACGCAATATTATAACCAATTTCAGGATTCTATGCTTTATACTTTCTAATATAATACTTTTCTAGCCAATTTAATGATTCTTGTGTATCAGTATAAGATAATATCTCCTTAGTAAAATTTTCTTTACCATACTTTTTTGATGGCTCTTTTTATATGCAGACCACTTCCAAAATAATTATCATTTAATTTATTTGAAGAATGTTGTCCAATATAAATCTTGCCATTTAAAGTATTTGTAATTATATATATGTAGTTATATTCCTTCATATGAAAAATATTAGTTTTTAATATATATTTTCAGATTCTGCAACTGACACTTTTTTCTATGTATTGGAAATATCTGCTTCTGTCACATAAACTCTAGAATCTTTTATTGCACCTTCAATATTAGCACCTTGAACATCTTGTGTGTATTGAACTGGAGCTTGAATTGAAGCAATTGCATTAGTATTGGGTGTAGCAGAAGCACCAGAAGTGGAACCACCTCCAAATTGTGTACTTTTAATCTTAGCAATTTGTGCAATACCAGTTCCCAACATCATTGCAGATAACAAAGAACCAACAATAACATTAGCAGGAAACATAAGTTGCATTGAAGAAGCCCAAGCTGAAGCGATACCAGCTAACATACTCATTGTAGCACCTGCAATTTGGTATTTCTTTGCTGATTCAAAACCTTCTTTATTTGAAGTATCTTGTTCGGCTGCAAGTCCATTCATCATTTGTGCAACAGCAGATAATGCAGTAGCCGCAATTTGAGTGTATGCTGTAAATGCTTTAGAACCACCTTCTTTAATGTTTTTCTGTAATGTGTCCCAATTAGCAGCTAATGTAGCAACATTTTTCAATATGTTACCCCAAGCAGGGTTATCACTAAAATCATTAAGAGCTAAAGCAGATGCATTTATTGCTTCACTAATTTGTTTTGCTGTAAGAACATTAGGATCTGTATCTTTGTTTTCATTTAATGATGCACGTGCTTCATTGATTTTGTTTGTTAAATCAAGTATTTGTTCATCGGTTAAGTTCTTTTCAGTATCAAGTATAAATTGAATATTATCAATATAGTCTTGAACGTAATTAGTTTGAAGCTCTTTCTTACGGTCATTAAACTGCTTTTCAGAAATAAGTTTCTCGTCATATTGCTTTTGTAGTTTAGCCTATTCAAGTTGATATGAAGTATCTATCATCTCAATACTAATTTCGCGTTGACGGTCAGCTTCTTCCTTAGCAGCTTTATCACGTTGGGTAATATAGTATTTTTGAATAGTGGTTTTATCCTTTTCAGCTTGTTCTTTAGTGATTACACCTTTTTTCTCAGCATCTTCTACTGTTTTAATCGCAGTTTGTTCTGCTTTGTCAAGTGCAGCTAAATCTTTTTGATATTCAGAAGCACCAAATAAGTTTATATCTATAGAAAGTTCTGAATATTTCTTTTTTATTTCTTCTATTTCTTTCTTTTCTTGTTCAGCTGCTTTTTTACGTTCTTCAGCAGCTTTTTTAGCAGCTTCTACCGCTTTTTTTGCCTCTTCGGCAGCCTATTTAGTGTTGTCTGCATTCTTTAATATTTCAGATTGTGCAGCTTTAGCATTATCTCTAATGGCTTCATATTCTCTAGCTTGATCTCTAAGTGATTCCCAGGCTGTCCTGTCTTCACCAACTTGATCCATTTTAGCTTGAAATTCTGATATTTTCAAGTTTGCGCCCTCAATAGTATTTTCAAGTTCTTGGTATTTTTCTTTAGCTTCGGAAGATAAATTATTAATAGCTGTTTGTTTTTCCCAATCTGTATATGCTTTTTGAGCTTCTTCTAATTTTTGTTTAAGGTCTTCAGCTTTTTTCTTTTCTTCTTCAAGTTTTTCAGCAGTAGTTTGGTGAATAATACCCCAACGTTTCATTGCGTCTGTAACTTTATCCCAATTAGCAACTAATAAACCTAAAGCAACCACTAATGCACCTATACCAGTTGACATTAAAGCCACTTTAAAACTATTCATTCCAGCAGTTGCAGATTTAATAACTAAACCAAGACGTTTAAATGCCTTAACACCATTGTCAAGTGCAGGTAATGCTTGTGTAATAGCCATTAAATTTTGCATTTGTTGCAATGATTTAATAACAGTTTCATTCTCTACACCAAACAAATTCATAGTTGCTTTTGCAGCCTGTAAACCAGCAACCAAACCACCAGTTGCCTTAACGACATTACCAGTGATTTGGCCAAAGTCCATTGCTGATGCATTGACTTCTTCCATCTACTCTTTTAATGTGTGTTGGATCTCAGCAGCTCTTTTTAACGCAGCATTGTATTCATCAGTGCCTTGTTCAGTAGAAAGCAATATATCTTTCTAAGCTTTCAATTCTTGACGTAACTCTTTAACAGAAGTAGTAGCAGCTTTGTTTTCTTGATTCAAACCTGCCATACTGTCTTTAAGTTGGTCAACCTATTGTTGTGCGTCCTTAGTATCTATTTCAACGACTTTTTTCTTTACTGCCATAATTCTATATTATAGTTTTTGTTCAAATGAAAAATAAATTCTTATACAACTGAATATCTATGTGTCTCGTGCCAACCTTCAACATCAGTAATAGTAATAGTCAAGTTGCTTCCACTTGTTATATTAGTGTTAATTCTGACCTCATATTCATTTTTAAACCATTCATCATCACCTTCTTGAATCATAACCTAGTTTTCAGCCCAAGTTGCAGAATCAATATTTACGGTTCCGCCTGTTGTTGGTGAAAGAGCAAATTGTATTGTTGGCCTATTTTCTTCACCTTCGGTATCAGTTCCGTGCCATTTTAATACATATGTCTGTTGTCCTGAACCAATTGAAGTTAATTCATTGTCATTCAAATCTTCCAATATTATCCAAGGATATGGGTAAGTTGAATATCTTTGACAACTGAAAGTTCCAGAATTATGTGAATTATGTAAGGTAATAGTGAAATTTAAATCATCTTTATCTACATATTTTGACAAAGTTTTGTAATATACTTTATTTTCGTCATTATCAATAGTAAATTGTATATTGTGTATGATATAGGTCTCAGTACCATCTTGAAAATATACTTTAGTTAATGTGTCAAATGTGCCTAAAACATTTGCGTGATCCATTACATTTCCATTTATATATGATATTTCAGAAAAATGTAATACTAAATTATCATCAATAACATAATTATCGGTTGTATATCCAACAATATCAGTAACTGAAATTACATCTACCTTAGTTGATTCTGTTGTTTCAATATTATAGTCATAAATCTTATTTACAATATATAAAACATTATCAATCTTAATAAATTTATTAAACTAGAAATATATCCAATCTTTAGGTGACAATGTTAAATAACAGGTTACTACTTTGTTCTGAATATTGTATCGTTCATTCAAATATTTCTCCCAATACTTATAATAAATAGTGTTCTTTCCTCCATAATTATTTATATATGTATAATTCTCTTTAGGAGCGTTGAATAAACATAAATGGTCTTCATACACTATATCTAATTTAGGGTAGGTTGTTACATTTGCATAATTATAGCCTTGAGAATAGAAGAAAGTATTAGTTCCCATTTGTAAAGTGGTATCATCTGTAATCTTTACGCTTTTCATATAAAGAGCAGCTTCTGTAGAAAATTCAGTTAACCCATTAAAATAGTAATATCTTCCAAAAACATCACTATATTTGTCATTTTTATCTTTACAGAAAACATAGATCTCATTAGGGAAGCTGTAAACTAGTCTTTTATTATCATATATATTCCCCCAGCTTAAAACGTTGTCTGTGTTATTAATACTATTTTTAATTCCAGAAAATAATTTAACGGTTTTATCATTAAAGTTATAATCAGTATTTAGCCTATATTCTCCAATATTTAATCCGTATTTTTCTCTATATGTCTCACCTAATCTAGTTTTATCATTTTCATAATTAAATAAAACATATTTGTTATCAAAAGTAATTGGCTTGATTATCATCTCTTTAGATTTATCTAATTTATTTGTCCAATCTTCTATAGTATAATTTTCAAAATATGTCTTATGTTGCTTAAAATAAATCTTCTTCTCAAAATCATCAGTATAAACATATATTCTATACATCTTGCAATATTTCAAAATCTCATCAAATAAATTAAAATCTTTATTCCATAAATCATTCATTACAAAATGAGAATTGGATCTAATTTCTTGTGCCAGATTTAAAGTAACCTCATTAGTTCTTAAATATAAATTCATTTGTGGTAACCACATCTGTCCACCACCACCTACTTTAACTATTGGTATACCACTGATTAGAAATCTACCGGTTATAGAAAATCTAATTTTATGTCCTCTTGGAATAAAAGCATTTATAGGAATTGAAAAGTTAAGTTGGTCTGTTAAATTACTGTCATCATATCCAACAGAAATACTGTCATTCTCAATAATATTGCGGTATGGTGTCTTGTCAACAGTAGTATTGCTTCTGCATAATAAATATTGTGCAGAGCTTAATACAGTACTATCTGTATCATCTAAAACATTTAATGTAAAAACAAATCCATTATCCGGGCTTAATTGTGAA
>Ga0233370_1000064_pt1 | contig 12754 bp, 8 predicted proteins | sample ElkDunMinimDraft_2_FD_180686 | JGI IMG/M metagenome (GOLD analysis project Ga0233370, IMG submission 180686) | Fecal eukaryotic communites from dung pellets of Tule Elk in California, USA - Elk Dung D2 | ecosystem: Host-associated > Mammals > Digestive system > Large intestine > Fecal | place...
TCTTGCATTGCATATCCAACGTTTGGCTAAGATTCGTATGGCAGTGCCTGCTTTGCGTAAAGGTCAATACTCTACAGATGGTTGCTCCGGTTCGTTTGCATTCAAACGTCGTTATACCGATGCTACTACTGATTCTTATGCTCTCGTAACTATTTCAGGTGGTGCTACCTTCAGCAATATCTTGAATGGAACCTACAAAGATTGTGTGACAGGCGATGTTAAGACTGTGACAAACAACAAACTGAGTGTATCTTGCTCGGGTAAGGGTAACGTGCGTGTGTATGTATTGGATACTGATAAAACCAAAGCTCCTGGTAAGGTTGGTGCGGATGGCAAGTATATATATGGTTCTTCTTCCGTAGGTAGTTCTTCCGCATGGGATGGCACACAAGAGGAGTTGGATGATCGTTTTGGTCAGGGCGGCAACACCGATTGGGGTGAGCCAGTAGAGCCATGTTTGGCTTCTGCTACAGAGCGTGCCGTATTCTTCAAAGCTGATAAAGACTTTGGAACTTCAGCAGCAGTACATATCTGGGATAGCAAGAGTAACCTCACTGGTGGTTGGCCAGGTAAACGCGCTGAGCACCTGGGTGGTGGTACGTTTAAGTTCGTTCTTCCTGATGACATCAAAGGTGATGGAACTGGCTGGCAAATCATCTGGAACAACAATAACAACGGTAAGCAAACCCAAGACTTGAAGTTCGTGATGCATGGTCTCTATACCATGAGTGGCTATCAAAGTAAGGTAACGAAATTGTGCGATGGCGGTGAAGTGCCAGAGCAACCAGAAACGCCTGAGACACCTGATACTCCTGAGACTCCAGACACTCCAGATACTCCTGACACACCTGAGACACCAGAAGAAGTTTGTGTAGAGTCAGATAGCGAGCGAGTAGTATTCTTCCAAGCTCCAGAAGACTTTGGTACAAATGCTTCAGTATATCTGTGGGTTAAGGGTACCAATACCCACCTTGTAGGCGAATGGCCAGGTCAAGCAGCCACCTATCTGGGTAATGGAAACTTTAAGTTCGAAATCCCTGCTAATGTAACTGAGTCAGAAGCCAACTGGATGATTATCTGGAATAACAATGGTAATGTACAGACAGGTGACTTTGACTTCACCATGCGTGGATTATACACTATGGGTGGTTACCAAGGTTTGGTAACTAAGTTGTGTGCAGGTGGTGAGACTGGCGAGATAGAGCAACCAGAAACTCCTGATACTCCAGAAACTCCTGATACACCAGCAGATGGCATCACCATAAAAGCAAAAGTACCTGCACACTGGACCAATAGCATTACCGCTTGGGTTTGGGAAGATGGTCAAGAAGGTCAATGGGTAACTCCAAGCAAAGAAGGTGAGTGGTATGTAGTTACCCAAGACTACAATGCTGTGAACATCATCTTTGTAAATGGTAATAGCTGGAATGGCAACGCTAACCAAACCGAGGATATGCGTTTTACAAAAGACGTATGTATTCAATTGGCACAAAATGGAGGCAATAAAGCTACATACAAAGCGGTTGATTGTGCAGGTAGCGAGACACCAGATACACCTGATACTCCAGAGACACCTGACACACCAGCTGAAGGTATCACCGTGAAGGCAAAAGTGCCTGCTCACTGGACCAATACTATTTCCGCATGGGTATGGGTTGATGGTCAAGAAGGCAGCTGGAAGAGCACTACCAAAGATGGTGAATGGTACGTGATTAATACAACTTATGAAAAGTTCAATATCATCTTTGTAAATGGTTCTAATTGGAATGGAGATGCCAACCAATCTGAAAATATTGAGGGTATAACACAAAATACATGTTATCAACTGGCTCAAGAGGGTGGTAGCAAAGCTACATACAGAGTAGTAGATTGTGGTGATGATCATGCGGCTGTGGAAGATGTGGAACTATCGAAACCTATGCCACGCAAAGTGATTATCAATCAAGCACTTTACTTGATTATGCCAAATGGTGATATTTACGATGCGAATGGTAGAATGATTCGCTTCTAATCATTGAAATCGGATAGTAAGAAATCGCCACCTGCATTTGCAAGTGGCGATTTTTTATGTCTGCATAAGAATGGAGATGAGTAGCAAGGGAGAGTGTTAATCGAAGAGCGTGGGGGAATCGTTGTCGAATCGCTTGAGGATATTGCGCATAAGTGTTTCGCGAATGAGGCGGGAGCGATTCTTGACTGTATATTGGTTGCAATACTTATCCAACGCACGCATCTCGCTATCATTCAATAAGATAGATACCCGATGCTTGCGAGGAGATGGTTTGGTATGTAATTTCTTAAGTGCCTTCATCTATGGTATGTGGTTAATCAAAAAGAGATTGCTAATTTTACGCCTATTGCTAGGAAGTTGCCACCCATATGAGTGATATATTCGTTTCCGTTGATGGTTTGGATGACATCCAATTGCGCTTGCTGCCATTCGGCAAATGCACCTAATTGTAAGTCCGTTTGCGGAGAAAAGGTGTAGTTCCACGCCAGTTCCGCCGCTGTGCAAATACCACCTTGGGTAGATTGATTGAGTGCAAACCCATATCCAATAGACATACCTAAAACAGGTGCATGCTTTTGGTCGAGGAGTGGCATAGAGACGATGGCTTGCAATGGAAGGAAAGAATAGGTGGTATGATTCAAGAATTTAGCCCGATAACCGATTCCTGCGCCAATGAATATTCGTCTATCTTGAATCTTCTTTGTACCCAGCATAAAGTCCACCGCCATTTGTCCACCCCAACCTAGTTCGGAGGCATAAACTGCTCCGCCAGAAGCTTGAAAACGTATATCTATAGGTCGAGGAGAGCGTTTTTTAGCTTCTTGGGAAGATGGTTGCGCTGTTTTCTCCTGCGAGATAGATAGTATTTCGGTAGCAGGATATTGATAACGCGTACCGTTTTTAGTGCGTATGATGACTACCTCTTCGTTTTGCAGCAGGATTTCTCCTGTAATAGTCTGACCCGTGCGCAAAGTGACTACTTCAGCCCATATCGTAGGTGAAAGTAGCAGGAAAAGGAGGGATAATATATACGCTAATTTTCTCAAGTTGCCCGAATTAGGCCACAAAAGTACAAAATATTTACGATTTGACCAAGTGTCGCGTTAAATTTTTGTCTTTTTAGTCTATTTTTCGGTATCAACGAGCACAAAATCTATGAGTTTTCGTTCGATATCCACTTTGGTCACTTGTACGCGCACACGATCGGAGAGAGTATATGTCTTGCCACTTCGAGCGGCGATGAGGCAGTAGTTTTCTTCGTCGAACTGCATATAGTCATTGCGTTCGATAGTGCGTATAGGAACTAGTCCTTCTGTCAGAGTATCAGTGAGTTGTACAAAGAGTCCAAACTCGGTCACCCCGCTAATAACTGCGTCGAATTCTTCTCCGATATGGTTGCTAATCCACTTGGCGTGCATCTCCTTGATGGAGTCGCGCTCAGCAGCTTGAGCAGCCATCTCACAATCCGAACAATGAATGCATGCTTGCTCGAGTTCCTCTTTGTCGCTGCGGCATTTATCTTTGGATTGGAGCAGGTATTTTGCTACCAAACGATGTACCATCATGTCGGGGTAACGACGAATAGGTGAGGTGAAGTGGGTATAGTAGGGGAAAGCAAGACCATAGTGCCCGATATTGTCGGTAGAATAAACCGCTTTTGCCATGGCACGAATGGTGAGGGTCTCAATCAGCGTTTGAGCAGGTTTGCCTTGACAGTCATCCAAGAGGGAATTGATATGTTTGTGGGTAGTTTTGCTATTGCTTGAGAGTTTGAGGTTGAAACCAAAACGCTTGATGAAATTGCTTAACCGACCTATTTTTTCTGGGTCAGGGTTGTCATGAACACGATAAACGAATGGCTTAGCATGCTCGTCTTTAGAAGTATCAGGATAGGTATCTTGTTTCTTTTTCTTGCCAATCTCAGTAGCCACAATACGGTTAGCAAGGAGCATAAACTCCTCGATCAAGTGATTGGTATCTAGTGAGTTGTGGAAGAATATTTCTACTGGTTCGTTCTTATCGTCTAAACGGAAATGTACTTCTGGCGATTCGAAGTTGATCGCCCCTTGGCGGAAGCGATTGGCACGCAATAGTTTAGCTAGCGCGTTGATAGACAGGAGCGCTTGGACAAGGTGTTTGTCAGTAGGCACCTCGACATTATCCAAGATATTTTGGGCTTGGCGGTAGGTCAAACGATGGTTGGAACAGATGACTGTTCGGCAAATCTTGTGGCGAATAACCTTGGCCTGTTGGTCCATTTCGAGGATAACCGACATGCAGAGTTTATCTTCGTTAGGTCGGAGACTACAGAGTTGGTTGCTGAGTTGTGCGGGCAGCATAGGGACAACTCGATCCACGAAATAGACGCTGGTTCCACGTTGGTATGCCTCATCATCGAGGGCTGTAAACTCGTGGACATAGTGGGTCACATCTGCGATGTGGACACCAATCTGGTAGTTACCTGTATCAAGAATCTTGAAGGAAATAGCATCGTCGAAATCCTTTGCTTCGTCTGGGTCAATGGTGAAAGTAAGGGTATCACGCATGTCGCGGCGACGCATAATCTCGTTTTGCGGAATCGAAGTGGGGAGTTTTTGCGCCTCGAGAAGGGCTTCCTCGGAAAAAGATTCTTGGATGGTATATTCCACAGTAGGTTCTTGCGCAGCAGCAGCTTGCTTTTTGGCTTCCTGCTTGTTGCGGTTTTTGCGTATGTTAGCTTGCTCTCGACGGAGTTTCTTGGCTATGAGGTCTTTTGTTCGCATATGATTCTTGCGGCAAGCCGCAGGTTAAAAAAGTTTCAGAGTTAAAAGAGGTTGTACAAAAACTATGCAAAAGAGATTGGGTGGTCGAAGATACTGCCAAAATGGCAAGAAAGTAGAGTAAAAGTTGCCTAATCACTAACTAATAACTAAGTAATAACTAACTAATCACTAACTAATCACTAAGAGTTGGAAGAGAGTTAAGAGAGTAGAGAGTAGAGATAAGAGATAAGAGATAAGAGGGGAGGAAGGAAAAGGAAGGAAATATTTGTATAATTCAAAAAAAAGTAGTAACTTTGCCACGAATTTAATTTTTAATTAAACTGGCGAAAAATAACTAGAATTAAGCAAGAGTTATTAACGAGAAATAAGCAAGAGTTATGGCAGGAGAAAATACTCATTACGTATATAGTGAAGCCGCTATTGAATTTGTGACAGTGGCTGTGCAGTTGTGTTTGTATCTGGAGCAAGCACAAGAGCAAGAAAAGTCCGAATTCATCGAGAAAATGTTGTGTCTTTTGCCCCTTTTGTACTTGAAGGCACGCTTACTGCCTAAAGCTACTGAGGAGATGGATGGCTATCCAGAGCGTTTTGTGACAGAAAGTGAATATGAGGAGATGCGAGGAATCGTGGCAGGATTGATGGGTGGAGATGATGCTTATCTGGAGGTGTTTGTGGAAGATATGCGCTATTCGGATGAGCCAATCACAGCGTTTATTTCGGAGAATATAGCCGATATATATCAAGAAATCAAGGATTTAGCATGCAACTACCAAACAAGAGAGGAGGCCGTGATGAACGATGCATTGGTGAGTTGTTTGGAAGGATTTGAGCAACATTGGGGACAAAAATTGTTGAACGTACTTCGCCCGCTACACGCTTTGGCAGGTGCGGAAGAACAGGAATAAGAGATGAGTAGTTATTTGCCAAATACCTTTTCGGCACATATTGACAAGGCCGCGATAGCGACGTTGCCCGTCACCTTTTTTGAGGGAGAAGTGATACTGGTTGATCGTCCTGAGATGGTGGCAGAAGCTGCTGCATATTTGCGTGAGCACACGGTGTTAGGCGTTGATACTGAGGCACGTCCGTCGTTTAAGCGAGGCGTGCACTACCCTACCGCCTTGGTGCAGATAGCGACCTTGGAGAGGTGTTATCTATTCCGCTTGACGCATGTGGGAATGCCCGTTGAAATCGCGGAAATCTTCGCTAATCCTGCGATATGCAAGGTGGGTTTGGCGTTCAAAGATGATATTACGGGTTTGAGGAGAAGGAGAGATTTTAAGCCCGCAAACTGCATTGATTTACAGTCGATTGTATGCAAATATGGTATTATGGAGTTGGGTTTGCAGAAGATTTTTGCCATTATTTTTGGCAAGAAAATCAGCAAAGCGCAGCAACTGACCAACTGGGAGAATAGCCATTTGACCGCGGAACAAGCCCGTTATGCCTCGACCGATGCGTGGGCGACATTGAGTATTTATTTGGCGTTGCAGCAGGTGAAACCGCTTTCGAAGAAGGCAGTTGAAGCCCTGAAACGTGCAGAAAAAGAGGCACAAATCCAACGCCAACAAGAAGCATTAGCTAAAAAACAACAAGAAAATGATAACAATAAATCTTAAGCCACATAAAGAAGAGTCGCTACTGCGTTTTCACCCTTGGGTATTCTCGGGTGCGATTCGTAGTATCGCGCTGGACAAGGACTATCCACATGCTGAACCCCAAGAAGGAGAGGTGGTACAAGTGGTTGATTGTAAAGGGAATACGCTTGGCGTAGGACATTATCAAATCGGTTCGATTGCGGTGAGGATCTTGGCGTTTGGCGTAGGTGAGTTGCCTAAAGATTTTTGGTTGGAGCGTATTACTGCCGCCTACGAGGTTCGCAAGAGTTTGGGATTGGTTCGCGAAGATAACAATAGCTATCGTTTGGTGCATGGTGAGGGTGATTTTTTGCCGGGTTTGATTGTGGATGTGTATGCGGATACGGCTGTGATACAAGCCCATTCGATAGGTATGCACTACCATCGCGTAGAGATTGCAGAGGCGATTGTCAAGGTGGTGGAGCAAGTGGATAAGGTGTACTATAAGTCGGATGATACCTTGCCACACAAGGCCGTGATTGAAGGGGCACGTGTAGGTTACCTGATAGGTGAAGAAAAAGCCGATTTCAACGGGGATTTTTGGGCAAAAGAGAATGGTTTGGACTTTCGCATCGACTGGCTGAAAGGACAAAAAACAGGATTCTTTATCGATCAGCGCGAGAATAGAGCGTTGTTGGAATATTACGCGAAGGGAAAAGAGGTGCTGAATATGTTCTGCTATACGGGTGGTTTTTCGGTTTATGCGTTGCGTGGCGGTGCGAAATTGGTACACTCGGTGGACGTTAGTCAGAAAGCTATCGACTTGGTTATAAGCAATGTAGCACATAATTTTGGCGAAGATGCTCCTCATGCAGCATATGCAGAGGAGGCGTTTGAGTTTATGGCAAAGAATCAAAATAAGTATGATTTGATTGTGCTGGATCCCCCTGCGTTTGCGAAGCATAGAGATGCTGTGAAGAATGCCTTGAGGGGTTATCAACGATTGAATGCCAAAGGCATACAGAGTATTCGCCCAGGAGGTATCTTGTTTACATTCTCTTGTTCGCAAGCGATTGATAAAGAAATGTTTAGGTTGGCAGTTTTCTCCGCAGCGGCTCAAGTGGGGAGAAAAGTGCGTATCTTGCATCAGTTGCACCAGCCAGCCGACCACCCAATCAATATCTATCACCCAGAGGGAGAATACTTGAAGGGGTTGGTATTGCAAGTAGAATAATCACTTAAACCTTTATAATACAATGAATTACTTAGACGGATTGAATGCTGCTCAACGTGCGGCGGTGGAGTATAACAATGGTCCACACTTGGTGATCGCAGGTGCGGGTTCGGGCAAAACGCGTGTACTGACGTATAAGATAGCATATCTGCTGGAACATGGCGTGCATGCGGGCAATATCTTGGCCTTGACCTTTACGAATAAGGCGGCGCGGGAGATGAAAAGCCGTATTGCCGGGTTGGTTGGCGAGCATGTGGCGAGGTATCTTTGGATGGGAACATTCCACTCTATTTGTACGCGTATCTTGCGCCAAGAGGCAGAGTTGCTGGGATATACTCGCGACTTTACGATATACGACACTACAGACTCAAAATCCGTGATTAAGCATATTATCAAGGATATGCAGTTGGACGAGAAGATATACAAGCCTAACGTTGTTCTTGCTCGTATCTCGTTGGCTAAGAATCAGTTGCTATCTCCTACTTCGTACAGTTCGAATCGCGAATACACGATGCAAGATCGCTTTGCACGTATACCTGAGGTGTCGCATATTTATATGGAATACAACCGCAGATTGAAGGCATGCAATGCGATGGATTTTGATGATTTGCTGTTCATGACCAATACCTTGTTTAAGAAAAATGAGGATGTTTTGCGCAAGTATCAAGATATTTTCCGCTATATTTTGGTGGACGAGTATCAAGATACTAACTATTCGCAATACTTGATTGTCAAGCGATTAGCAGAGCCAGAGAATCATATTTGCGTGGTGGGCGATGATGCTCAGTCGATTTATTCGTTCCGAGGTGCAAATATTGAGAATATCTTGACTTTCCAAAAGGGATATGCAGATGCACAATTATTTAAGTTGGAGCGTAATTATCGTTCGACTCAAACCATTGTGAACGCCGCGAACTCGTTGATTCGCCATAATCGTGGTCAGATTCCTAAGGCAGTATATTCGGAGTTGGCATTGGGGGATCGATTGCAGTTGAGTAGCTATATGTCCGATCGGGATGAAGGGCAAGCAGTGGCTCAACAGGTAAAGGTGTTGCATCGTCAAGGCGTTGGTTATGAAGACATTGCGGTGATGTACCGCACGAATGCTCAGTCGCGTGTGATAGAGGATGAGTTGCGTCACCTGGGTATTCCATATAGGATTTATGGTGGTATGAGTTTCTACCAACGTAAAGAGATTAAAGATGCCATTGCTTATTTCCGTTTGGCAGTTAATCCCCATGATAATGAGGCCTTTGCGCGCGTGATCAACTATCCATTGCGCGGTATTGGCGAGACGACAGTAGCGAAAGTTCGTGAAGCAGGTCGTCAGGTGGGCTACTCGATGATGGATGTGATTGGCCATGCAGAAGAGGCGAAATTGGATGTGTCGGCTGCAACTCTGAAGAAACTGGTTGCTTTCGCCGAGATGATACAGGGTTTTGGCGCACGTGTGGCAAACACGGATGCCTATGAGTTTGCGAGCATGGTAATGCGCGAGACGGGTGTGATAAGAGAAGCTAAAGCCGATACAACACCTGAGGGCAAAGCTCGATTGGAGAACTTGGAGGAGATGTTGACAGGTATCCATGAGTTTGTAGATCAGAAACTGAGAGAGGGTGAATCGTTCACGCCGATGACGGAGTTCTTGTCGGAAGTGAGTCTGCTGACCGACCAAGATGAGAAGCAAGATGATGATCAACCTCGCATCACCTTGCTGACCGTACATGCTGCGAAAGGATTGGAGTTTAAGGTGACGTTTATCGTTGGTTTGGAAGAGAATCTCTTCCCTTCGCAATTCTGCCAAGCGCCTAAAGAGATAGAGGAGGAGAGGCGGTTGTTGTATGTGGCTATCACTCGTGCGATGGAGCGTTGTTATCTGACCTATGCACGTCAGCGATTCCGTAATGGACAAACCCAGTTTTCATCGCCTTCGCGATTCCTGAAAGATATAGATACGTGCTATGTACAACAGACACAAAGCATGTCGATCAATACGCCACAACCTATTAGAAGTCAGGTGGTTAAGAGTAGTACTAGCAAAGAGAGTTCAGCGATTGCGAGTAGTTCGAAGTTGGTAAGTATATCGAAAAAAGTGGGTAGTAGCACGTCGAAAACACGCAAGGAAGTTCGTTCGGAATGGAAGAAGCAAGATCGCGTGGTACACAAGGTGTTTGGAAGTGGATTGGTATTGGATGTATACCACGAGAATGATAATGATAAGATTGATATTCAATTTGATACGGTAGGTAAGAAGACATTGCTTTTGACCTACGCAAAACTAACACGCGAATAATTATGAACAAGATTATTAGCAAACGTTTCTTTTCGGAGAATGTAGCGGAGATCGTAGTGGAAGCTCCGCTGATTGCTCGTAGTAGAAAGGCGGGACACTTTGTGATTGTCCGAGTAGATAAGAATGGCGAGCGTATGCCGTTGACCATTTCGGATGCGGATGTAGAGAAAGGAACAATCACTTTGGTTGTTCAGCGTATTGGTCTATCTTCCAGCAAGTTATGTGCATTGGAAGCAGGAGATAGCATCGCGGATTTGGTAGGTCCTTTGGGCAAAGCGACAGATATTCGCAAGTTTGGCACGGTGGTATGTGCTTGCGGCGGTGTGGGTGCTGCACCTATGTTGCCTATTGCTCAGGCATTGAAGGCCGCAGGTAATCGTGTGATTACCGTGTTGGCTGCGAGAAACAAGGATTTGATTATTTTGCATGACCAATTGTCAGCGGTGTCAGACGAAGTGATTGTGATGACTGATGATGGTTCGATGGGACAGAAAGGTCTTGTGACTGAGGGAGTTGAGCAAGTGATTAACCGCGAGCAAGTGGATAAATGTGTGACCATTGGCCCCGCCATCATGATGAAGTTTGTGGCACTAACGACAAAGAAATATGGTATCCCCACCGAAGCGAGTTTGAATACGATTATGGTGGATGGTACGGGTATGTGTGGTGCATGCCGCGTGACGGTGGATGGAAAGACGAAGTTTGTTTGCGTGGATGGTCCTGAGTTTGATGCACATAAGGTAGATTTTGATGAGATGTTGTCGCGTTTGCGTCAGTATAAAGTGGAGGAAAGCGAGATGATGGCGCATCCAACCAATGCTGCTACTCACGAAGAACAGAAATCTACGCAGGTGGTGATAGAAGATCATGGCGCAGTGGCTCCATATGAAGGCAAAGCGAAGGACAGAGTGGCTATACCTCGGGTGAAAATGAATGAGTTAGCTCCTGAAGTGCGCATTCAATCCCTATATGCTGAAGTAAATCAAGGATTGACTTTTGAACAGGCAGTAACAGAAGCGCATCGTTGCTTGAATTGTAAGAATCCGACCTGTGTAGAAGGATGTCCTGTGAACATCAATATCCCTGGTTTTATCAAACAATTGGAGATTGGTAACGTGGCAGGTGCTGCGGAGATTATCTCAACAAGTAGCACATTACCTGCGGTTTGCGGTCGTGTATGTCCACAAGAGAAGCAATGCGAATCGAAGTGTATTCATTTGAAAATGGGACACGAACCTGTGGCTATTGGCTACTTGGAGCGTTATGTGGCAGACAATGCGCCAAAGGCGGAATCGGGAGTTGGGAATAGTGACTCAAAAAACGGCAAAAAGATTGCAGTAGTTGGCTCAGGTCCTGCGGGCTTGGCATTTGCTGGCGACATGGCGAAATATGGGTATGATGTGACGGTGTTTGAGGCGTTGCACGAGATTGGTGGCGTACTGAAATATGGTATTCCAGAGTTCCGTTTGCCTAATAGCATTGTGGATAAAGAAATAGATGGTTTGCGCGCATTAGGCGTGAGATTCCAAACGGATACTATCATAGGCAAGACATTGAGTATAAATGATTTGCAAGACGAAGGTTATGCAGGTGTATTTGTCGGCAGTGGTGCTGGCTTGCCTCGATTTATGGGTATTCCTGGTGAAAACCTAAATGGTGTGATGTCTTGCAATGAGTACTTGACTCGTGTAAATCTGATGCATGCTGCTTCGGAGGAGTCTGATACCCCTATTTTGAAGTCGAAGAATGTGGCTGTGATTGGTGGTGGCAATACCGCCATGGATGCGGTACGTACAGCCAAACGCTTGGGAGCAGAGCATGCCATCGTGGTATATCGCCGCAGCGAAGATGAGATGCCAGCTCGCGTGGAAGAAGTTCGTCACGCAAAGGAAGAGGGTGTGGAGTTTATGACCTTGCATAACCCTATCGAATACCACGCCGATGAAAATGGACGAGTGAAAGAAGCCGTTTTGCAAGTGATGGAACTGGGTGAACCCGATGAGTCAGGCAGACGTAGTCCTGTGGCTGTAGAAGGCAAGACCGTGACTATCGCAGTGGACGAAGTGATTGTGAGTGTGGGTGTTAGCCCTAACCCATTGATTCCATCTTCGGTGGAAGGACTGGAAGTGTCTAAGCGTGGTACTATCGTGGTGAATGACCAGATGCAGTCTTCTATTCCTACCTTGTTTGCCGGAGGCGATATTGTACGTGGTGGTGCCACGGTGATCTTAGCTATGGCAGACGGACGAAAGGCCGCCAAAGAGATGCACGAGTACCTAGAGAAACAATAGACGCTTCGGTACACCTTCGGTATCCCTTCGGAGTGGTAACGGGGTGGTAACGGAGATTGTAGAGCAAAATAGTAATCATCCCCTAGTGCGAATGCATTAGGGGATGATTGTATAAATTGTGCGCCCTTGGCGCATGATGAAGGGGGCAATGTTTTAGAATTTGTACTTTACGCCTAATAAGAAGTGGATACCTTGTGAATGATAACCATAGACGATTTCATCACGGCGGTTGAGGTAATCATTGAGTTGGAGATAGACACTTAACCAGCGGTTGATGATATACTGTCCACCAAAGTTGAGAGAGATCATCGGTTTGATTTGTTTGGCTCCCTCCGAAGTATCTGCCCAGCGGCTGCCCGCGAGATAATTCTCGGAATATAGACTCCATTTGGATGTGATATGGACATCTAAACGCGCTTGCGCATCCCAATCGGGGCGGTCATAGTGGTATGGAGTATCCCAGAAATAGTAGTTACCAGCGGCATTGAACTCGAGAATATCACGGTAGTGGTAATGGAGCGAAGCACCGACTTTCCAACAATGGTAGTAGGATCCCGTATATATCTGGTAGGTCTTGTTCTCTATA
>Ga0233370_1000065_pt1 | contig 12617 bp, 15 predicted proteins | sample ElkDunMinimDraft_2_FD_180686 | JGI IMG/M metagenome (GOLD analysis project Ga0233370, IMG submission 180686) | Fecal eukaryotic communites from dung pellets of Tule Elk in California, USA - Elk Dung D2 | ecosystem: Host-associated > Mammals > Digestive system > Large intestine > Fecal | place...
AAATACTTATGATTTTTTGACAATAGAAGTTGAGTATGTTACAATAAGAACATACAAAGTATATGTAGCTTGTAAAGTAGTAGACTTTAAAGATAAAGAATATACAAAAGCTATTGAGTTTAATTTTTCATGGGATATTAAAGGAACAAATGAAAGTAATTTTAATCAATTAAAATATAAAATTGATAGGTCAATTTTAAAATTTTTTAAGAAAGAGGTGTTATAAATGACAAGACAAGAATTTTTAACTAAAATTGCATCTATAGTAGTAGCTGAAAACAATAAAAGAGGAAAACCACTTTTTCCAAGTGTAGTAATAGCACAGGCATTATGTGAAAGTGCATGGGGACAAAGTCAAATAATGATAAAAGCAAATGCAGTTTTTGGGATTAAATGTGGTAGCAATTGGAACGGAAAATATTACAATGCAAAAACTAAAGAATGTTATGATGGAAAAAATTATGTAAACATTAGAGATAATTTCCGTGCTTATGATAGTTTAGAGGAAAGTGTAAAAGATTATTTTGATTTAATATGTAAAAGTTCAAGATATAGACCCGCTTTAGTTACAGAAACACCTCTTGCCTGTATATCTGCAATAAAAAATGGTGGTTATGCTACATCTCCATCATATGTAACTACTATTATGTCTATAATAAGAAGTAATAATTTAACAAAATATGATAGTTTAAAAGAAACACCACAAATAAAAAGTGATTATATTGTAGGGCATGTATATACCACAAAAGTAAATTTAAATGTAAGAACAGGTGCGGGGACAAATTATAGAAAAAAAGATTTTGATGAATTAACATTCAATGCACAACAACATGCATATAAAAGAACTGGAGTATTGAAAAAAGGAACAAAAGTTACTTGTAAAGATATAATAACAAATGATAATGAGATATGGTTCAAAATTCCAAGTGGTTTTATATGTGCAAATTATAAAGGAAAGGAATATATAAAATAATGGCAACAGTAACAATACCAAATTCGCCAGTACATAGTGATACAATATTAACTGCAGTTTATGGTGAAACAGGTTCAAATTGGGCAAGGTTTCATACTGGAACAGATTTTGCACCTACAGGAAGTACACCATCAAATCCACCTTTATTTTCTGTATGTACTGGTGAAGTAGTAAGGGTTGTATATGATGGAACTTTAGGAAATCAGATACAGATAAAAGATGATAGTACAGGAAATTATTGGAGATATTGTCACATGCAAAGTGCAAGTCCATTATCTGTTGGTGATAGAGTAAACACAGGAATTCAAGTAGGAATAATGGGAGCAACAGGAAATGTTACAGGAATTCACTTGCATTTAGAACTTTCTACTACAATGGCATGGAATTATGATACTTTTTTAAATCCATCTACAGCTTTAGGTATACCAAATGAAAGAGGTACAATTGTAAAATATGATGGTAGCAGTCCATTTCCAACAGCAAGTTGGATTTACAAAGATGAATATTTAAACGAATCAGAAAAAGAAAATAATGCAATATGTGTTATAAATTATTATAGAAATTTAGGAATAAATGATAAAACAATAGCAGGAATTTTAGGAAATATGGACGCAGAAAGTACAATTGAACCTATTTTAAATGAAAGAGGTCGGAGGGGGTCGGATATGGTTTAGTACAATGGACACCAAAAAGTGTTCTAGAAAATCATTGTTCTACTTTAGGCATTTCACCTTATACAGATGGTGATATACAATGCGAATGTATATTAAATGAAATAAAAGGGACACCATCTTCTATAAATGAATGGTATACTACTCAAGCTTTTATTTCAAATTATTATAATAGTGGGGCATCTTCTGATATGATAGGAATTACAGGACAACAGTTTTTAGACAATTCAATGAATTGGAATTCAGACAAACTTGCAATAATGTTTATGTCTGGTTATGAAAGACCATCATACGATCCTAATATAAATCATTTTCAATTAAGAATGAATAATGCTATAAAATGGTATCAATTTATGCAAGGATATATACCACCTACACCACAAATTTTAACAAAAAAGAAATTTCCATGGGTATTATATGCAAGAAAATTTAGAAATAATCGTTGACAAATATTTTAAAATAGTATATAATTTATACAGCTTTCATATATTATCATTATTGTAGGATTTAATACTTATCCCAAATTTCAAGAGTAATTGTAAAATTACTCTTTTTATATTGACTTTTTTTTAAAAATGTGCTTAAATAAAATTAAAGTTTACATAAGAAAGAGAGGTAATATATAATGAATGATATTATCCAGCTTATTACCAATAACGGGATTGGTATTGTATGTGTAGCATATCTTATATATTTTCAGAGCACGACAATGAAAAGTATGCTTGAAGCATTAAACAGTATCAATAATAGATTGTCCGTTATTGAAGATAAATTAGAAAGAAAGGGGGATAATTAAATGCGATTAAGTAAAGAAGAATTATCTGCTAAAATCAACGATTTAGATATTGATGAAGAAGTGAAAGTCTCTTTATTAGAAGATATTGCAGATAGTGTTGATGTTGAAAGTGTACCTGAAGAAAACGGAGAACTTGAAGAACTAAAAATAAAATATGAATCTTTAAGAGAAAAATACAAAGAAAGATTTTTAAAAGGTTCTGAAGAAGTTGAAGAAAAAGAAGATGAAGAAAAAGAAGATGAAGAATTACAAGAAGAAGAAGTTATTGATATAAAAGAAATTTAATAGAAAAGGAGTTTTTAAATTATGAGTAGAAAATCAGTTTCACAGGGTAATTTGAATGTAACAAATAGTGCAGAATTATTAAGTTATGTTATAAATCAAACACCTGTATTAAAAGAAAATATTGATTTACCAGTTCAAGGTGAAAGTATAAATGGAATTGGTAAAATTATAATGAAAAATGTAGTTTACAAAAATGCATTTTTAAATACAATAAACCTTATAGGGTTAACAGTAATCACAAGAAATCATTGGGAAAATCCATGGAAAACTTTTACAGATAAAGGTCAATTATCATGGGGACAACAAGTAAGAGAAGTTATAACAGATATTGCAAATGTATATGATTATAACGAATATGTAAATAGACCACATGATTTTATTAAAACAGAAGTTCCAAATGTTTTAAGTTATTTACATGAAATAAATTATCAAAAATTTTATAAAACTACTACATCAGATGAACAAATGGCAATGGCATTTCAAACCGAGGATTTATTCTCATTAATAGATGATATAGTAAACAGTTTATATGAGGGATATGAATATGATTTATATTTAGTATCTAAATATATGTTAGCAAGAAGAATTTTAGATGGTACAGTTACAGCAGTACAAATTGAAAATTTTGCAAATTTAACTGATAGAGATGTAGTTGCATTTATAAAAGGATATTCAAATGATATGACATTTAGAAGTCCAAAATTCAATCCAGCAGGTTTAAGAAAAGCTACAGCATTTGAGGACCAATTTGCAATAGTATCTACAAAATTTGATGCTAAATTTACAACAAATGTTTTAGCTACTTCATATTTTAGAAGTGATGCTGAAATGAAAGCAAATATGGAATTAGTTGATGGATTCGGAAATTTTGATGAACCACGTTTAGCAGAAATATTTGCTAAAAGAGATGATAACGGAGATGTAATTGCAAATGAATATGTAGATGGATATGTTCCATTAACATCTGCTGAAAAAACAGCTCTTGCAGAAATACCAGTTGCAATAGTAGGTCGTGACTTTTTCCAAAATTATAATTATGCATTTGATAACGCATCACCTACAAGAAAAACAGAATTCTTTAACCCACAAACATTAAGAACAAATCACTGGTTACATACATGGAATGCAATTTCTAGTTCACCATTTGAAAATGCAGTTGTATTTACTACAACAGCTCAAGCAGTTTCAAGTGTTACAGTATCACCAAGTACAGCAACAGTAAGTAAAGGACAAAATCTTGAACTTACAGCAACAGTTGTTACAACAGGTTTTGCAAATAAAGCAGTTTACTGGAGTGTAGATTCTACAGCTTATGCAGACGGTGTAAGAATTTCTGATGGTGGTAAATTAATAATACCAGCTGATGCTACTGTTGAATCAGTTACAGTTACAGCTACATCAATATTTGATAATACAAAAACAGGAACAGCAACAATTACAGTTGCATAGCCTATTTTAAAAAGGTGCAACAATTAACGGTTGCACCTTATTTTTAAAGAAAGGAGAAAAAGTATGCAGAGAAAACTTGTAAATAGTCAATTATGTAATTGGAAAACTTACGAAATGTATAAAAGACAATTACTTACACTTGCTGAAAATGTTTTTGAATTTGAAAATTTACCCGAATATATTGACACAGCATTTTTAAATAAAACATTACTACGTAAAGGTTCTATTGCATTTTTTAAAGATGAAGTAATGGGGCTTATAGCTTTACCTTATACTGTTGTTGGAACACTAGATATTTACGGACGTCCAAAAAAGATTATTGCAACAGCTCCAAATGGTTCATATAGAAAAACTTTAAATTATGGTGAATTTGTAATTATGTATGATAATAACGGTAGATATCCAATATATTTAGATATTTTACAATATGCAGAACGCTTACGGTATGCAACAAAGAGTAATGGACATTAACATACAACAACAAAAAACACCAAGATTTTGGAAAACAAAAGCTGAAAAAGAAAAATCTGTAAAAGATATTGTAAATAATGTAGATGCAAATGAAAACATTGTAATAACTTATGATAATATAGATTTAGATGATACAACATTAGTTTTACAACCAGCTCCATATATTGCAGATAAAGTTGATTTAAATAAAGATAAAATATATAATGAGTTTTTACGATTAATAGGCATTGCAAATTTATCTTTTGAGAAAAAAGAACGTAATATAAAAGATGAAATACAAGCAATGCAAGGTGGAACAATTGCAAGTAGATTTTCAAGATTCGAACCAAGAAAAAAAGCTATTGATATGATAAATAAAAAATTTGAATCTAATATTGAAGTAAAATATTATGATGGAATTCCTAGTTCTTTAAAAGATTTTGAAGATGAAGAAAATGAAATGGAGGTTGATGACAATGTGGAATGATTATTTTTATTACGGTTTTATGCCTTTTATTCCTATTATGAATGAAAAGCCCCCTACAATATATAGTTTATTACAGTCAATAGTAAATTATGGTAAAGATGAACAGACTAAAATAAAAGATTTAGCTAGCGAGGGTCGAACTACTATTTTTGATTTTGATTATCCTTTATCTAGTAAAATAACAAAAGAAGAATTTGAAACAATAATATTAAATCATTTTCTTATGCGAAGAATTGGTTTTGATACATTGACAGCTTTTAAAATACAATTAAATGTAAAACTAAATGAGATAATGCCAATGTATAATAAATTAATTGATTTATTATATAAAAATATAGATTTAGGAGAAATTACTGAAAAAACTGGAACAGATAATAGAACAGTTGATAATACAACATCTAATTCTTTATCTAATACTTCAAATACTACACATCAAAATATATCAGATAGAAGAAATAGTAATACACCTCAAAATCAATTGGATAATATAAGAAATGGAAAATATGTCACAGAATATAATTATGATACGGATAATTCTACAAATCAAGATACATCATCTACTACAGGAAGTTCTGAAAGTAATACAGAAGATAATAATATATATCAAGAAACAACAAAAAGAGTAAATTTACTTGATGAATATATAAAAGTAAATGAAGAAATAAAAAATATATATACAATGATATTTAAAGATTTAGAATGTCTTTTTTATCAATTAGTATAGGATAGGAGAAATTATGAATAAATTTGAATTTAATAGATTATGTCCATTTAAATGGTTTGTTTTAGAAAATTTCCCATTTATTGAGGCTGATTTTGATGCAATTACAAATTATCAATTATATTGTAAAGTTGTTGAATATTTAAACAAAGTAATTGAAAATAATAATGCTATTGGAATTCAAACTGAAAATTTAACAAATGCTTTTATTGAATTACAAGATTATGTAAATAATTATTTTGAAAATTTAGATGTTCAAGATGAAATTAATAACAAATTAGATGATATGGTAGAAAGTGGAACATTACAAGAAATAATTGCAGATTACTTAAATAGCAAAGCAATTTTTGGTTTTGATACTGTAAATGATATGAAAAATTCTACTAATTTAATTGATGGAAGTTATGCACAAACTTTAGGATATTATTCAAAAAATGATGGTGGAAAAGCCTTATATAAAATAAGAACAATAACAAATGATGATATAATAGATAATTCTTTAATTATACCATTATCAAATAATTCTCTAATTGCTGAATTAATTTATAATAATATTATTAATCCTTTATCTTTAGGAGCAAAAGCAAATGGTTTAGATGATGATTCTCAAATTATATCTAAATGTATAGATATAGGTGCAATAATAGATGGTCAAAATAAAACTTATAAAGCAGATATTATTATAAATAAATCAAATATAGAATTAACTAATTTTAAAATTTTAGGTATGATTACAATCTCAAATAATTTAAGTTTTGTAAATATTAATAATAGTGAAATTGATGCAACAGGGAAAAACTATGGAATAACAGCCACAGATAATGTAACAAAATTATATATTGATAATTGTTATATACATAATGCAGAATTAGTAGGTTTAAATTTAATTAATGCCTGGGATAATGTATTAACAAGAATCAGTTTATCTTCAAATAAAAAAGGATTATATGTTACAGCTTTTAATCACGGTGTTTTTCAAGGCACAGCCTATGGAAATGAAATAGGTCTTGATTTTCACGATGGTTCAGCAATGCAAGTAAATGCAACAGCACAAGAAAATAAAAAAACAGGTGTAAATGTGACAACAGTGCATGGTTCTACATTTGAATTATATTTAGAACAAAATGGATATGAGGGCACAACATTTAAAGAGCAATCACAATTATTAGTTGGTGATAATGGCGCAAGATGTTTAGGAACTACTTTTAATATTTATGCAATGGGTGGAAGTAATAGTGAGATGGAGTCACATTTCGGAGCTACTTTTTTATCTGCTATTAGTTGTATTATTACGGGAAGATTTGAAAGACATATAGATTCAGGAATTAGAATTGGTTCTAGTGTTATAAACTGTCAATGTAATGTAATAGATGTTAACCATACTAATTATGGATATGATGATAATTTACAACAATTTATCTATAAAATAGGTGATAAATTAGTAAATACAAGTCATAATATACCTGAAACAATAAAACTATTATATACAATTAGAAGTAGTACACCATTATTAACATCAATTGAACACCCTTCATCATCTACTACTATAATAAGAGCTAAAGATATTGAAGGAAACACACCTACAAATATAAATGCTGAAGTATATGGAATAGTTCCAAGTATTATAACTACTTTATAATATTAAAGAGGGTAAATACCCTCTTTTAATTTATTGTATTATTTAAACTAAAATCACCTAAATTAGAATGGTCATGCCATATTGTTACCCCTCTACGACAAGCACCGTTTATTTCTTCCATATATTTAGATGGTACATCTCCATAACCTATACTTTCATTTGAACCTATTTCTATATAGTTCCAATATCTACGACCTGTCAAATGTGGGTTATCTATCTTTTTAATTGCATATCCATATCTTGTAAAATAATCATCTATAATTTTTAAATATTCTGTTTTAGCTCTCATTCTTCTAAAATAAAATGTATTTTTTCCTGATGAAAAATTAACATCTCCTGTATTATTGCCCCCTGTTATTGATGGTAATAATGTAGCTTGATAAAATTGACCTATTGTATTTGCTACTGTTCCAGCTAATGTTGCTACACCTGCTCCAATATTTCCAGTAGCAGTTGCAGTAATTCCGCCCACTCCAGCCGTTATTAAATTAGTTGCAATATTAACTCCATTTTGTGTTATCCAATTTGTAAAACTATCTGCAGACCAACCACAAGTTGGATATTTAGCAAGTGGTAAAGATTCATCATAATTTGATGCTACATTTTTATAATTAAGAGGTGTACATCTTACAGAACCACCAATAGATATTGCCATTTCAATATTAAATCTCACAGAGTTTGTAAAATCTTCAATTCTATAAATATTATGATTTCCAACATTATTGCTTACAAATAAATAATTATATGGATATACTTTACACTTATTATTTTTTGGAGTATAATCTGAAAAATTATATAAACTATAAAACATTGCACCCAAATTAAATTCAATTATTTTACTTGATGATGTTTGAGTTGTTGTATAAAAAGTATATGTAGTTCCGTTATATTCATCATTCCAAGTAACTAATTCTTTACTTCCTATCATATCTCTAGGAATTATAAACATACTTTGTACATCTCCTATATGTCCTTGATTATTTGTATGTTGTAAAAATAATCTAACAGCAGCATCACTTGTAAATAAATAAATTACCCCACCCCATAAATTATTATTATATCTAGAAACTGGATAATAATTACCAGATAAATAGGGATTCCATGTTGACATAATTACATAATATATACTACTTAAACCACTATATTCTATATATTCTTCTTCTACTACATCACCAACATTTAAATTTTCATCTACTGTATTAATACCTATTGCATCATTTAAAACGTGTTGTCTATTTATAAAACAATCCTTTTTTGTCCATTTATCATACCAAGTTGACCAACTATCAACACTATATTTTATTTCTGTATTTTCTTCACCTTGATATATTACATCATCAATAAATGCAAAAAACCATTTGTTTGAATAATCTTTATTTTGAAAAGCTATATAATTAGCTTGTAAACATTGAGAATATGTAAAATTAGTAAATATATTTCCAGTATTTCTTATAAATGAATAGTCATCAGATTCTGCAATTAAATGTTCTTGACTTCTACATAATGTTAGCATATCATTTTCTGTATAACTTAATACATTTACATATTCTTTATCTAATTTAATTCCTTTACATAAAATTATTCTACTTTTTAATTCCATCTTATCATCTCCTAATACTAAAATCTATTACTTGTTTAAAATCAGTTCCACATAAATCACTTGCATAAAATATTTTGTTTTCTTTAAAAGTCATAAATAATTCTTTTAACTTATCACTTTTAATTGATATATTATAAATATCTCTTTGCCATAATTCTGATACTTTTATTGTATCTGAAAAAACAATAATATCATTTATAAATTCTTTATAGTGAGGTCTAATAAACCAGCACAATTCTTTTGTTTTTCTGTCCATTAAATATTCTGATAAAAACCTAAAATTCTGATATTGAAATCCAAATCTATATAAAACTTTATATTCTTTATAACTTTTTGGTAAATGTGGCTGTGGTGATGTTTCCCATGCACCTGTGTTTATCATTTCTGCATTTGAACCAATTGTTCCAGAACTTTGACCAGTTGACTTGCAATATTCTATTGCAATTTTTATTTTTTCATCATTTACACCATTTATTATTACTTCTTTTATAGTTCCTTGTTTTTGAGAACTAATAACTTCATGTAAACCCCAGTCATAAATATATGGACATACTCTTGAAATAGTATTTCCAACAAGCCACATTCTTGTTGTAAGTCTTTTTCTATCTACTGTTGCATAAAAATTCATCAATTTATTACTTTCATTTGCCATATATATTGACCTTGACATAAATTCTTCAAATATAATATCATCTACATCTAAATAACTTGCACCTGCATAATTTTGTTCTGTTGAAAGTGCTACTACATACCCTATTTTGTCAAATCTTTTTACTTTTCCTGATTCATTATCATAAATAGATAAATATAAACACTTTCTATATAATGTTATACAATTAAATTTTCCATTTGTCAATTTTTGAACATCTACATCTTGAAAATATTGTTCAATTTTTTCTGATGTTATTTCTTCTTTCCATCTTCTCATTAGAATAAATCTACGACCCGTTTTTAAATATTTTTCTACAGCTTTTTTATGTTTTACTTGATATGATTTACCATTTGACCTTTCACCATATATTATATTAAATCTTGCCCCGTAATTTATCTATATTATCCAAATTATAATGAATTTTTTTACTACTCATTATCATCATTCCTTAAATATAATCTTGCTAATTCATTTTCAATTTCTTCTTTGACTTTTATAATATTCTCTGTTGTTGTCTTATTATTTAAAACATTCTGCCTACTTATTTTTAGTTTCTTACAGATTCTTGTTACTTTTATTTTTGAAAAGTTCTTTATATATTTATAATTTTTTTCTCTTTCTTTGTCCATTTCATCACTCCTTAAAAATTGCTCTTTTTGAACTTTCATCACTTATTAAACTTGCATATTCTTCTGATTTTCCTAATTCATAAGTTGTTGGAATAAGTGAACAAGCAAATTTATCTATTACTTTTAGTTTTTTTCCTTTATAATCAGTAAGCTCAAAAGGTTGCATTTCATCATTATATACTAATAAATTTTTATTTGTATATTTAAAATCAAAAACAAAATTATCTTTAAATTCTTCTAAACTTTTTAAAGCCTTTGCACCTTGTTTTGGAACTCCAGCAACAGTTATATGTATATCACCGTATTTTTTATCTGTATATGCATATTTTTTTGCACCTTGTGTTATAAATTCTTTATATTCTGCATCATGGTCAAATACACCCAACATTCTTTCAATTCCTTTTTTATCTTTTGGTTTAAATCTTTCTATTGGTATATCTAAATCTTTACTTGCTTTTTCTACTATTTTTTCTACTTTTTTATTATAATTATTTATTACTTCTATATTAAATCCGCTCTTTTAATTTTATAGAATCAGTATCACAATAAATTACATCTTTATCTAATTTTATAACATTTTCAAGTAAATTATTTCTTGCATGAGCAGTTACCCACACACCCCAAGAAAATGATAAAAAACCTTGCTTTTTTTCTCTTTCAAGTGCATTTAATATTTCATCATTTGTTAGTGGTATTTCATTCCAGCCAGTATCATTCTCAAATATTACTAAATCTTTTATATTGTTTGTAACACTCATTCCATATAGTGAATTAAATTTTGCTTTTTCTAAAGCATATTCTACTTCTTTACCTATTACATTTTTATATTCTGTTTTCATTATGTATTTATCCAATATAAAATTAATAAATTCTTTTGGTAAATAATCATATCTTGCAAAATAACATTCTAATATTTCATATTTTCCTGTATATGTTTTTAATATAAATTTAAAATCAATATCAGTTAGTACCATTTCAATTTCTTCTGCTGATATTAAACGCCCATTGTCATATTTTGCCCCTTTAATTCTTAAACATTTATTTTGTGATATAAAATTATTAAAATATTTACATTTTATATCAATAAATTTTACTTTTACTAAATATGCAAATATATCTAAAAATTGTTCTACTTTTTTAATATTACATTTTTTAAAACTAGTCATTGGAAATTTATGTGTTACCATTACATAAGGATAAGAACTTGTAAAATCATAACTTGAAACATTTTTTATAATTTCATCTGCATAAATCCAATTTGCGTGTGTATATCCGCCCATGAAAGCATCTACTAATAAATTATAAATATGACCATCTGTATTTATTGCTTTTTTTACTTTATTTTTATATTTCCAATTATTTTTTATTTTATCTTTTAATTCTCTACGTACATGACCTGTACTAGTTAGAGGTGAATTTTTACAAGTTTCATATATTTTTAATTCTTTTTTTATATATTCATATACTACAAGACAATCATTTTCACAATATTTTAGTTCTTTTTCTGTAAGTTTTGTGTTACTATGTCTTATTTTGCTATAGTCTAATTCACCTACTAACTTTTGCACATCTAAATTATATACATCTGGAATTTTTTTAAGTGCTAAATTTGTCATATAATAAGTACATCTAAATTCTATATTAAATTCTTCTATTTCACATTTCATTACTTTATGACTTTTTCTTGCCATTACATTTTTAAATGTAAATATATTTCTTAAAAATTGAAATTCAAATGACAAATTATGAACATAAACTATTTTTTTAACATTCCAAGAATTTGTAAATGTTTCTATTCTATTCAAAAATTGTTTTAATTCTTCATAAGTTCTTCCATAATATATTTCATTATTAATTCCAAACATCCAAATATACATAGTAGCATAAAATTTACATTCTTCTTGTTCTTTTTTATGTAAACTTAAATATTCAATTGTTTTCATTTGTTTATTATTTAAAATTATATATGAAGTTGTTTCAATATCAAAAGTATATATATTATTATCATATAACTTCCTTTTACCTTTAATATCTAATTCATGACCATAATAATCAGTCCAATATTTCATACATTAACTCCTTGTATATAATCATAAAGATTTTCTAAATCTTTTCTCAATACTTCATCTAATGTTCTATCTGTGATATATACCATTATATTATCTATAAATCTTTCTTCACTCCAATTTTCCCTTACACATTCTCTTGCTAAATCCCAAAATTCTGATGGAGTTAAATATTGATAAATCCAAGTGTAATTCCTTT
>Ga0233370_1000066_pt1 | contig 12555 bp, 7 predicted proteins | sample ElkDunMinimDraft_2_FD_180686 | JGI IMG/M metagenome (GOLD analysis project Ga0233370, IMG submission 180686) | Fecal eukaryotic communites from dung pellets of Tule Elk in California, USA - Elk Dung D2 | ecosystem: Host-associated > Mammals > Digestive system > Large intestine > Fecal | place...
AAGATCCGTATGTTTCTTTAGCTGAAGTTCCTGCCATGTAAGTAAGTGCCATCTTTTTACCAAGCTCGATGTTTTTAGAACCCTTTTCTAATAACTTTGTTTTTTCTAGTAATTGTGGAATTGAACCAATAACACGTTGTTGTCACAACTGTCCAGAAACGTCTGCAACAAAATTGCCAAAGTTTTCAGTAGTAACCATTTTATCACGAGAATAATCAGATACGCTTGATTCAAATCTCTCAAGATACGATTCTCATTTAGTTAATCCTTTTGCAACATCGTTGTTATTTGTTAAAAATCCATTTGCGGCTTTACCCAAAACAGGTAAAAGTTGTGCAATTTCTAAAGATGCGTTTGCGGCGCCTCATGCATAATTCACATATGGAATAAAATACGGCGCAATTTTAAATGCAGTTTTTGCAATAGTTCCTCCAATTGATTTTTCCAATCCATCAGAATCAAAGAAATCATATTTGTTTCATTTAGAACCATCCTCACTAAGTGTATCTGTATAGTGTAAAACATCACGACCATATACTTCTCTATTTCCAAGTTCTTCATAATATGGCACTCCTCATTCATCTAACTTAAGTTCTCCTTTTTTATGAATAACTTTTCGACCATCAATGATTTCTTCAGTATCCTCATCATATTGAGCCAATACTAATGTTGGTCGAGATAGTGATTTAAATCACCCACCTTTTTCATTAGGAGTGTATCCTAATTTATTTCCATTTTCATCTCTAACTTCATTAGCTTGAGCTAATTCTCTATTACTAAATTCAGATTCTGTTTTAATACCCAATGCTTCAATTCCACTCTGTATTTTTGTTGGATTGTGTTTTCCTAATACAAATTGTGCAGAAACATCTCTTGTTTTTCCACCAACAGGTGCCATCCAATCATTAGGGTCCCATTCATAATTTTCAAGAATCTTTTTATTAAACTCAGAATGTGCATATTCATTATATGATGATAATGCGTTGTTATAAAATGTATCAAACGCATTATCATCAAATTTTCCATTCTTTGAAAAAGCATCTATTACTTCAGGAATATTTTTATATACATCTTTGGACTTTATTTCAGCATTATCTGGCGTAATTCCAAGATTATAAAAATCATCTGTTGAAAGATCTTTTTGAAATAAAGATGCTGCAAATCAATCGTGTTGTTTAGCCATATTTAAAATGTAGTTCGTAAATTACCAGATTGTATCATTTGATTAGTAACAGCTTGCGCTTGTTCATACTGTTGTCTTGCTTGAGATTTTGCAGACATGTTCATATATGTTTCTTGAGGAATTCTTTGATTATTGTAAATTGCTGCAGAAATAATTGAATCGTTTAATGGGATTCAAACATTTCCTTCAAAGAAATTATAACCTCATCACCAAGTAGTTCTAGGATTATTTGTTTTGTCTCGTTTATCTTTTCCATCAACAGAAGATCTAATAGCGATAGCATCGTTATACCTAGATTTTTTCTGTCGATCCTCAGAGTTATCTAATTCATGTAAGTATTGAGATTTTTTCAAATTATTACCCAATGTATCATCAGAAGCAACTGCGCTAAATGTTAAGAATACATGCATGTTCTTGGCCTCAACAGTACCGGTTTGTTCATTGTAAGTTACTCCTGGAATATCAGCAATAGCAGATTTAATTTGACCAGGGGTCATACCTTCAATTTGTTTATTTACGGTATCGATAGTTTGTTGTAATTCAAAATCAGGACGTAATCTTCCAGAACCATCTGGTTTTGCAGGCATATATACGCGTTGTAAATTACTATCTCCTTCATACATTAATTTAGAAGCATCGTCTCAACTTATAGCAATGTCTCCAAATGTAATTGAACTTCTGTCAACAATTGCACCAATACCGTGCGCTTCGTTTAATAATATTTCTAAATTAGCATCACCCAATGGAGATTTTCCATCCTTTTGTAATACTGATCCTAAATTTTGAGCCTGTACATACATTGGAACGTTTTGTCCAGCAGTCATAATTGGAGTTCATTCTGGCGCTCCAAAACCATTACCAGAAGCATATCGTTCAGGTAGAGTTTGTTCCACATATTTTCCAGAAGGACTGCCGCTTAATTTTTCCTCTTGGTATTTAGTTGTAGCAGAATCAAAATCTGCTTTTCGTGTATGATCTGTATTTTGAGTTAGAATCAAACTTATAAATTCAGCAGAATCTTTTGCAGGATCGCCACCTTCAGAAGCAATGGTTGCACGAAGAGTTCTTTTCATCGGTTCAGATAATTGACTATACAAATATGTTAGTGCAGCGTTAACATCTTTTGCCTGATGTTCATCTGTTATTTTATAGTATCCGTCTGGACCAGCTGCCATTAATCTCTCTATTCCGTTAACAATTTGATTTTGTTTCTTAGAAGCATAACCTTGCTCTGTAGTAGTTCCAAGTTTTTCTACAAGACCTAACAGATACTCTTGTACAGATCTAATTCCTATGGCTCCACCAATACTAGATAAAACTTCTGAATTCATTGCAAGAGGCGAACCTTTTGCTTCACGATATCCTAATAATTGTTCATTGGTGATAGCCATGTATTTTTTATCATCGTAACCCTTTGCATATTCTGATGCGGAAACAGTAGTTAAATTTCCGTCTTGATCTTTAACATACATATAACCCCTTGAATCTAATGCAACCTCTCCCCAAGCATCTTCATCGTCAAGATTGGCAACGGCCTTTTCATGTCTATCTTTATTTCATTTTACATCATTTGCCATTTTTTGGATTTTCACTAAATCCGATAAGTCATAGTCATCATTAGTTCCTCCAAACAACGACATACTACTTAAAGACGTAGAATTTGCCAAAAAGGAATTTGCTTTTGTTAAAAACATGTCTACGTCACTAGGTATTCCATTAGATTTTAATATATCTACAATTTCTTTTTTAATTCCAGTTAACTTTTCATCGCTCGAATCTGATGATTTTGTAGTACTAGAACCAACACTTGTTCCTGTTGTAGTTTGTGCTTGATTAGGAACAAAGGGGGTGTAAACTACACCCCCGACTTGATAACTTTTTCTTTTCATTTATGACAATGCCATTTTTAAAAATTCAAATGCCTGTTTAGATAACTGTTTAATAGCATCTGCAGATATTTTTTGATTATTTATTCAAATTTGATCTGATGCGGAACGTTGTTTCTTTTCAATACTTCCTCCTTTTTTAGCAGAAAAAATAGATTGCTGATTATATTTTTTATAATTATCCATTCTTCTAGTTAAAGTATTGTTTTGTAAATCAGTCATTTGTTTAACATATTCTTGATATTTTGTTGGATTTGCTGCAAAATAATCCTCCAGTGTAGAATCTTTACTCATAGTACCAGCAGTAATAGCGTTCGTTAATTGATTTTGATAAATCGATTTAATGTTATTTGCATTGGCATTATATTGTAAAGTTTCGTTCTGGTCAGCAAGTTGATAATTCATAGCCCTATCCTGATTATATAAACTTAACTGTTCTGTTAATGCATTATCAATCACGTTCTGTCTTTGAGCTCTACTTGCTCCCATTTGTGTCCAATAAGCATTTTCAGCAGCTGATGCGCGTAAACGATTTGCATTTTCAGTTTCCATTCTACGAACTGCATATGTCTTTTTCGCATCACTAATTTGATCTAATCAATCAGAATACAATTGTGAAGCCTTTAATCCACCTTCTAATTCTGCTTTTAACGCTTGGTCATTTCTTGCAATTTGATTTGCATACATGGAGTTAACATCAGAATGTACATTTACAATAGGTTTTCTAAGATTATCTGCATACTGCTTATATTGACCAATAATACCAAAATCCTGGAATCTATTGTAATACTCTTGAGCATTAGATGCCATTCCGCGCATTGTGCTATCATAAACATTCCTTGCCATTTTGCGTTGGAACTTATCTGCATCAAACGCGTTAATTAGTTTTCCACCTCTAAATACATTACTTAAATTAGGATTGTAACCTCTTCCAACATTTTGTCCTGGAGCATTTCCGGCAGTTTGAGCAGCAGCATCCATTGCAGCTTTTGCTGCAGATTTTGCACGAACCTTTAACAATTTGTCAGTAACATCCTTATCGTAACCAGCTGTTGCAATATCGTTACTTAATGTATTTTCTAATGATAAACCTGTTAATTGTTTAGTCTCTTCATCGTTAGCTTCATAATCATTCATATAATCAGTATATGTTTCAGCTAAAGTAGGTGCTGTATGATTTGTAGCGATACCCTGAGACTGATTATATTGTGCAGTAACATCTTGTAAAGTAGGAATGTCAGAAGTTAATTTTGCAGATAATTCAGGAACTGCAGGTACACTACTGTATTCAAAACTTCCAGGACCAGTGTATATAGCAGAACCGTCTTTATAAGTAGTTCAGTTTGCACTATTATTAAAATCAGCATCTGTAGGTTGTTTGGTTATACTAGGAACTTCTGGTAAATCAGCACCTTTTGTAACCCCATAAGAAACACCTTCAAAATCAAAACTTGCCTGTCCAGAAGCTTCTGCTGCAGCTTTAGCATCTCTAAAACGTTGTTGTTTTGCAGCATCTCATTCAGAAAATTTTAATCCACCTTTTGCTTTAATCACACCTCCATTCTTTCTTGTTGCGATATCAGACAATGACTGTGCAGGAACGATTGTTTGTACAGGTATAAAATGTATAGGAACTTGTTGTTCAATATCATTACCTCTACTAGTTAAAGTAGGAGTAAATATAGAAGCTCTTCTTAATAACGCACGTTGATCAGCTGACATTTTCCAAGGCATTTTGTAAGAATTTCTAAAACTAGCAAGAATTCTTTTTGTTAAATCAGTTTGCTTACCTGGAACATCATAATCCAAACCTCAAGTAAATGGCTCTCCATATTCTTGTGGTTGTCCGACATAAACTTTATCTTTTGGTAATAGTCTCGCTTGTGCACCAGAAATACCTCTATATTGATGAGGTGCTCTAACCTCAACAAATTTTCCAGTCTTTAACCAATTATTAAATTGATCAACAGCACCTCTTCTTGTGACTTCTGGTCCTGTAGTAGCTAACAATTCTCCTGGTTCTGTAACAGTTTTGATATTAAAATCATAAGAGTCCGTAGCCTCACCTTTAATAGGATGTCTCCAAGTGCGTTTTGTTTTAACCTTGGCTGGAGTTAAATCGATATCGTCTACAGTAATTGTTTTGCCATTAATTTTTTTACCTTTCGCATTTAATTCTGCGACAATTGCTTGTTTTAATTTAGCGTCTACATCGGTTGTGTTAGGTTTATTCACTGCATCTAACACATCTTTCTTTAATTTAATGTTTTCAACAGTATCCGAACCTTTTAATTTAACATTAATTTCTCCAACTTCTGTATCTACACCAGCAGTACCCCTTCCTTTGAAAACACCCGTTTTCTTTAAGGTTAACGCTCCAGATAATCCGTTTAAAACATTTCTGATATCCCTAACAGTTCACTCCTCTCCGTTAATAATTTTATTAGCAGATGTATATACGGCGCTTCCAATTCCCATACCAGCCAGTGACTTCATAACTACCGGATTTCCAAAAACTTTAGAGATTAGTTTTCCAGCAGATTTAATTGCTTTTGCGGCCTTTCCACCTTGTGCTGCGGCTCCTAAAAACGGCGCCAATGAAACTGCATCTAAAGCTAAATTACCAGCATATTGACCAACGTCTTTTCATTCAAAACCCCTACCGTCTCCATCAGAATCTCTACTCAAATCGGCACCAAAAGCTGCAGTAGAACCAATGGCTCCAGCTACACCAGATGCAATTGGGGCTCCGGTTAAACCTAATCCCAAACCGGTCATATCTGCAACCAATGCTCCAATTTCAGCTCAATCAGCACCGGTTAAACCTTCTCATTCACCATCACCTATTGCTGCAAAATCATCAGCATTTTGATAATTAGTGTTAAGTTTGGTTTGCGTGTGACCTGTTGCATTTGTAGAACCGACTGCACCACCAGGTTGTAATTTAGAAATAGAACCTCCGTTTCGCTTTAACTCTATTTGATCTACAAGTCTTGATGCCCTTCTAATAGAACGTCTATCTTTTTCACTATTAGATGCATACTTTTCGAATTCATCTACAAGTTTTTGAGCATCTGTTTTAGAGAATCCTAGGGATTCTCAATTTTTACGAGACATTGTATTTCAAGTAAAAAGATCTCTAAATCCTGAATTAATTGTATCTCCAAGTGTTCTTTGAAACTGTCTTTGTAATTGCTTATCTTTCGCCAATTTTTCTCAAAAATCTTTATAATCAGATTTATTTAATATTTCGGCAATGCTTTCTGGAACCACATAATCTTGATTATCGGTATTTGCACCTCTAATCCTTCCTCTATATATGAAGTTACCTGTTTTTGGATCTTTAAAAAGAGTTATTCCTGTATAATCTCCATCTTTATCTGTAAGATCGTTTACTAGCAATCCGTCATAAACAGAATTTCCAGAATCGGTTCTTGCTATAGTTCTTCCTCTTAAAGCAGATGGTGAGTTAGAAGTTCTATTTCCACGAGAATCTATGTCTCTAATATAATTTCCTTCATTATCTAAAACAGCTCATCTTGCAGTACCATAACCATATGCATCAGTTTCACCATTTGGATCATAATATTCTATTAACTGCTCGTTGTCTCCAAGTGGTACATCATAAGCGCCTGTAATAGAGGTTCATCTGACATTAGGTCTTTCTGCTAAAAATTGAGAATACGTATCTGTTGGATTTCCTATTGCATAATTTTTTCTTCCATCCCAAAGATGCTTGATAATTGAATCAGCACCTTCCCAGTCTCCCACTCTATTTTTATCATAAAATCCACCTGCTTGTCTTAATATATTGTATAAAGCAGTTCCTTCTACTGACGCATCACTTGCTTTATAAACTTTACCATCTATAACAAAATGATCTTTTAAGAAAGACAAGTTGCTGTTTTGTCCATTCGCGAAGAAACTATCATTAAAGAAATAATTGCCATTTCCTCCTAATGAACTAAACGCTGTTTTGCCATCCTCACCTGTACGAAGAATTGCATTACCATCTTTATCAAAATCAATAATTCCAGATCAAGTATCGTAATCATATCCTGCTTTAGCAAAACGATCTCTATCAGAAGCAACTACAGAACTAGCCATATCCGATTCGGTTGGAATATAACCCATATAATTAAGAACTTCTTTATCTTCATCTGTTAGTGAGTTTGATTGAATTCTGCCCAAAAGGTCATCCACACTTTGTCCAGTATATCAATTAGAAAGTGCAGTCATATCATCTCCCCAATTAACAAGTTCTCATGCTTTACGACCTTCGTCATCTGATCCTAAATATGAAAATACATCTCGGATATGTTTCTCATTAGTTGTATTCTGTGGACCTTTTATATATTTGCCATCTGTATAAAATCAACCACTTCCTTTTCCAAGTTTAGTTGTATCTGTAGTTTTTGTTTTTGCTTCACCACTAGATAAGTAATTTTCAATATCTCCAAGTTTGGCTAAAGCTCTATCTCTAATTGCAAAATCTGTATTTCTACTAGCGTGTCGATTCTGCTTTTTAACACTTCATCCAGAACGACCTCTATTGGCACGTCCCTGACTTCCGAAATATTCAGCAAAATCCTCATTTACATCGCCATCTCCAGAAAGAGAATTGCTATTAGCATCAAGATACCTAGCTTTTCCTTCTTGTATAGCACGCACTGTTCCAGCAAGAGAAGCTCTTTCTTGAGCATCAAATTGTCCAGAACCTAAGTACTCATTTATCTGTTCAACGGTATACTCTTTTCCATTAATGTTGAGTGTACCTCCTTGTTGTAATTTCTTTACTTGTGCCATAGTTAATACTATATATTAAAAATGAGAGACTAGTAAGACTAATCTCTCATTACCATCTCTCATTGAAAGATTACTTTCTATTTCTACGAATGAGCTTTCCGCCCTTAGCAAATACTGGCTGTCCTACAGGAGCACCAACTGGCTCTGCTCCACCACCAGCCATTTGTTCTACAAGCATCATAAATGCTTCACAAACTTGCATTGCAAGTGCACAATCTTGTGACTGAAGAGCTGCACCAGCCATTTCAGCTATTTGCACAATTGGATCTCCACCCTGCGCTGGAGCAGGAGCACCACCTGCCATTGCAGGATCTACAGGAGCCTCTGCTGGCATAGGACCGCCAGCTTGAAATTTCTTAATAAATGCCATAATTTTAAATATTTAAAATGTTATATAATCTTCTCTTATTCTCATTTTCATATTTTTGTTAGCACAAAAATACAATATTTTTTTCACAAATGCAAATTTTTTACCAAAAAGAACATCTGGAGATTTATTTTGTAGATTCGAATTTTTTTTATATCTTTGTAATGCGATCAAGTTATAGAGTGCGAACGAACCTACGGGTTACTGCATTAAACATTCAATGGTTATCGATTGCTGCCCACCTAGGTATTAGGTGGGCTTTTTATTTTATATTATTCTTGCTTTTTAGATTTACGTAGTCCAAATAAATCATATCCTGCTCCTGATAACCCATCATCTATATTTCCAATCGCTTCTGCAATTGGTGCAATATAATCATCGTATTTGGTAGGAGTTAAACGTGATAATTCACTTAAATAATTCGTTGCTGTATGCGCGTTATTTCGGATATTTGGATCATCAATAGATGCAGATCAATCATATATTTGATCAGGAATAGAAAGGAGTTCTCCATATCCTCCAAGAAGCGACCCTAATACTGCCATTTTTGCAGCACGTTGTGATCTTGAAATCATTTTTGGATTTTCTTTATATTTTTCTTTTTCTTGATTAAAAATATAATCACTATGTTCTCTATAATTTTTTCCAAAACGTTCTCCATTTTGTCACATTTCTGCTGCTTTGAGACGTGCGTTACGCCCTTCATTAAATCCTCACATTTTTGGAACCAATTCCTCACCGTGTTCATTTATTTTATTAACTACCTGTTTAGTATATGGTTGTAAAAATGGAATTTTGTGTATTGTATTTAATGTATGACCTAATGGATTAGTCATAGATATTACATTATCGACAAATTTATTTAACACACCACCCTCTTGATGTTTTCACGTTCTAGCATTTGCAGCAAATGTTGCTCTTTTTCGAGTAGTCGGATTAGACGAATGTTTACCTCTTTGAATACATTCTTGAGTAACTTTTCCTCCACAATAATCAGTAAATTTACCTTTATTTTCAGGTTTAATGTGAATGCCCCCGTATTTTAAAATTAAAATATTTTCTAAATTATTCATCTACATATTCAGGTTCTCGTTCGTTTTGAATTTTCATATATTCAAAAATCTTTCTACCAAGAGCTTTGTAATCAGAATCAGATTTTGATTCATATGCTCTTTTTGCCATAGCAACTAATGTTTTGGTATTCTTAATAGAAAATATTCTCTCGCCTCCTTGTAAGGTTGCTTGTACTTCTCCATCAGAACCTAATATTTTTAAAGCACCATCTTCTGTACTTTGTTCAGCACTTTCTTTTTCAAAACCTTCCTTTACAATTACTTGGTCTCCAACTTTAATTCCGGAATTCTGATTAACTTCTATAACATATGCTACATTATATTCTGTAATTAGTTTTTCAGATTCCGGTTCTCCTTTTTGAACAGAAATTACAGTATCGTTTTCATCTACAAAAATAATGTCTAAAGGTACATAAGTGTCTTTCATTCAAAAACTTAGTTCTTCTTGTATATCATCTCGATAATCAAATACCATACCTTCATCTTCATCCAAACTTTCAACTCCCATAAGACCTTTTTCTTTTTCTTCTTCACTTTCTGCAACAACCAATCTATATGATTTGTTTCCAATTTGAACAAATATTACATCGTCAGATTCTTCTATTTCTCCACCTTCAGCATGTTTCTTAAAACTTTTCATTAAAGAAAATAAACTTGTACCTAAAGTTTCAAAATCGGGTTCGTTTGTTCTCATAGACTCCAATGCCATCAATCCATCCGAATCATTTTTTTCTTCAAATGCACTTTTTAAAGAATCGTAATGTAATGCTACATTATTTTGAATTTTTTGTACAACACCTTGTGGGTTTTGATCAAATGATTGATCTACCATTAATTTAGCCAAATCTTGTTGATCCAACCCATCCTTTTCTATTCCTGCCACAAGATTACCGGTGGTAGAAGAGATATTGTTTGCAACATTACCCGTATACAAAGACTCAATATCTTGTAAAATCAAAGCTATTTGTAATTTATCAAATTTATTCATCTGTTAAAACCTCCCCACTATTATCTTGTGTATTTTCAATTATTTCTTCAGCAACTAATTTTCCAGCTTCAATCATTGCCTCATCAGAACCATCTTTAAATAATTCCTCGAGTTTATTAGTCACCTCTAACCTAAAAATTAATTCTTTCTTTTCGATTTCAGCAATTTGTTCAATTTCACCACCTTCTGAATGTGTAACTACTGGAATTCCTTTTTTAGTCAACCCTTCATTACCAGTATCTTCTAAGTGATTCAAATGTGCGTGATATTTACCTTCAGCTATAACGTTTACATCAATTCCAATAACACCTCCATTCTGAAACGATTCTATATTAGATTGATGTCTACGTTCCAATAGTTCTTTGATTTCAGAAACAGACATTAATTTCAATCCGTTTTTGCCAATACGATTGCTATTATATGTATTGCCAGCATAACGATTTCTGTTTTGTTGCGCTATATCCGCACCATATGTAGATTGTTTTCTCTGAGTATTTGTAATACCCATTTCTGTAAACAATTTGTTATCACGATTTGCTTTATCGATAAGAGAGTTTATTTTACTACCTCCAAATAAGTATCTTCCACCACTCATCGAACTAGCAGTAGAAATATCATCTACAGATCCTCCAAACGCACTTGTTAACTGTTTAGTTTCATCTGTCATTTCTGTAGCTTTACTAACTTTGGTAGATGCTAATGCTGCAATAGGATTTCCAGGGAAAAATCCTAAAACATTATTTAAAAGTCTCTGACCTTTAGATAATCCTGCGGCAGAAGCTTGTTTTTTATCAATAGTGTTGATATTTGTTTCAAGAGCTTGATCCACTACTGATAAAGCGTTTCATGCAGCTCCTGCTGCCATAGCATAAGGATTTCCAGATGACATTAGTGCGTTTCCTACAGCCTGTTGTCCTGCAAAGTTAGAATCTTCGTCTACATCAACAAAGTTAGATGCAAGACTTGTTACTGCAGAAAGTCCTTTAGCAACACCTCCTGTAATTGATTGTGCTTTATCAGATTTTAAACCCGTAGGTTGACCAGCAGCTTGTCTTTGTAATTTATTTTCTGTTTTATCTGCTTTGTATTGTTGTCTAGTATATTCTTCTGCTTCTTTTCCACTTAATTCCGCTTGTGCCATTTTTTGTTTCTTAACTGATGCATAAGACCCAAGCGGTTGTACTCGAACATTATTTTTGTCCGACAGAAGGGGATCAGTAGAACCCCCTTCTGTGAACTTCGGTATATATTTTCTCATATTATGAATAGCTTAATATAACAATGTTAATGTCATTAATCAATTTAATAAAATCTTTTTGACAATAATCGTATTTTAAAATAAACAGTTTACAATTATTATCTTTACATTTTTGTATTTTAAGACGATCTCTTTCGATAGTTTTGTGATATTCATTAATTCCTCCGAATTGATCCCTTGGTTCATAATGCTGAATACCGTTATATTCTATAGCTACATTATATTTGGGAAAATATATATCAAAAAATTGACCATTTAATCATTTTGGAGATGCCTCGTATTCTATATGTTCTTTAAAAAATACACATTTTAATCTAGTAAATAGTTCAGACTGACTTTTGTTTTTACATTTTGGGCATCCACATCCAGAAAGATGAGACGCACTTGTTTGCCAAAAGGAACCATGTACTGGACATATTATTTCTATTTTTTCAAAAGAACTTTTATAATTTGATTTAGAATAATCGTATCGATCACCGTGTACTATTTTAGCCTGTTTTAAAAATCAATCTGTATTTTTTATTTGAGATTCTTTTGCTTTTATTTTTGCGCAAGTAGGACATCCTTGCCCATATAAATGTGCAGACGGTGTTTGCCAAAACTCCCCATGTTCGGGACAAATAATACATACTTTGTTATGAGCGCCCTTATATTCTACTTTAGAATAATCGTATTTGTTTTTATGAACATCTTTTGCTTTTATTACAAATACTTTGCTATTTTTTTTAATTTTATTCATCCCTTTTATTTTATGCGCACACTTAGGACATCCAACTTTACTCTTTAAATAGTTTCGCGGAAAAATTTGAAATTCTCCGTGTTCGGGACAAATTATAGTTATTTTACTATTTATATCTATATAATTTAATTTTGAATAATCATAAATGTCCCCAAACTTACATTTTATTCGTTCTTCTGTAATTTTATTACGCATAACTTAAACTCATTAAAGTACGTAGTGCGGTAATTATCACTAAGTCCTCACCGCTATACT
>Ga0233370_1000067_pt1 | contig 12505 bp, 17 predicted proteins | sample ElkDunMinimDraft_2_FD_180686 | JGI IMG/M metagenome (GOLD analysis project Ga0233370, IMG submission 180686) | Fecal eukaryotic communites from dung pellets of Tule Elk in California, USA - Elk Dung D2 | ecosystem: Host-associated > Mammals > Digestive system > Large intestine > Fecal | place...
ATCCTGCAGGCAGCGTGAAGGACAGAATTGCCCTCGCCATGATAGAAGATGCAGAGAAGAAGGGCATCCTCAAGCCAGGTGCTACCATCATCGAACCAACCAGCGGCAACACAGGTGTCGGCTTGGCATTGGTTAGTGCCGTGAAGGGCTATCACCTCATCCTCACGATGCCAGAGACGATGAGCGTGGAGCGTCGTAACCTCGTAAAGGCATACGGTGCCGAGGTGCGTCTGACATCAGGCAAGGACGGTATGCCGGGAGCCATCCGCGAAGCAGAGGCTTTACGCGACTCTATACCTGGCAGCATAATACTGCAGCAATTTGAGAATGCTGCCAATCCTGCAAACCACTATGCAACCACAGGTCCAGAAATATGGCGTGATACCGACGGCGAGGTAGATATCCTTGTAGCCGGTGTCGGCACAGGAGGTACTGTCTCTGGTACAGGAAAATTTCTCAAGGAGCAGAAGGCTGGCGTAAAGGTTATTGCCGTAGAGCCAAAGGCATCGCCAGTACTCAACGGCGGTGCCAGCGGACCTCATAAGATTCAGGGCATAGGAGCCGGCTTCGTACCAAAGAACTACGACAGCAATGTCATCGACGAGGTGTTTGACGTAGAAAACGACGATGCCATCCGCACCAGCCGCGAGGTGGCACAGCAGGAGGGTGTTCTCGTGGGAATATCTGCCGGAGCGGCTCTGTATGCTGCCATACAGATAGCAAAGCGTCCAGAGAACGAGGGCAAGAAGGTCGTAGTATTACTGCCCGATACTGGCGAGCGTTATCTGTCAACAGTTCTCTACGCTTTCGAGGACTATCCCCTCTAAATAAAAATTTTCTATCAATATTTCGGGAAAGAAAAAATGAAAAAAGTTATTTCCACATCGCATGCCCCTGCTGCTATCGGACCTTACAGTCAAGCCATCAAAGTGGGAAATCTGCTCTTCATCTCAGGACAGATACCCATCTCGCCCGAGACAGGCAGCATAGTATCTGGTGACATCAGGAAGCAGACACGTCAAGCGCTCAGCAACATCAAGGCTATATTGGAAGAAGCAAGCCTCACGATAAACGATGTTGTAAAGACCACTGTCTTCCTGTCGAATATGGAAGACTTTGCCGATATGAATGATATCTATGCAGAATTCTTTTCCGAGCCCCACCCTGCCCGCTCTGCCGTGGCAGTGAAAACGTTGCCAAAAGGGGCATTGGTAGAAATAGAGGCAATAGGTGCTGCAGGATAAGCCGCATCTGTTGCCAAGACATCAAAACGAGTGGGCACACCAAAATTTCTTTGATATTTTTTTGGTGGTTCACTCGTTTTTTCATACCTTTGCATCGCTTTACTACTATTATACATTCTACAATGAAACACATTCTCTCTTCCCTTGGCAGCCTTTTCCTGGCAACCATTATGATATTGGCACTGACGTCTGCCGATACAGACAAGGTCACAACCATCTTCGTCATCGGCGACTCCACCGCTGCCAACAAGGACATCTCCAACGGCAAGAAGGAACGCGGCTGGGGAATGGCGCTGCAATGTTACTTTACCGACGACATCCGCATAGACAATCACGCCGTCAACGGACGCTCGTCCATCAGTTTCTTCAACGAAGGGCGTTGGACAGAGGTATTGGAGAAGATGAAGCCAGGCGACTATGTCATAATACAGTTTGGGCACAACGACGAGAAGCCTGGGGAGAAACGCCATACCGACCCTGGCTCTACCTTCGACTATATGCTGGCTCGCTATGTACGTGAGACGCGTGAGCATGGGGGAATACCAGTACTCATGAACTGCGTGGTGCGTCGTAACTTCTTCACTGCCGTCCCCAACAATGACGATGACGAGAAGCTGCGCACTACTACGTTCAAGGACGGCGTGAAGATGGTGGAGGGCGACACCCTCATCGACACCCACGGACTATACCGCGTGGCACCTCGCGATGTAGCCCGGCGCATGAATGTCCACTTTGTCGATGCCAACCAGATAACCCACGACCTTGAGCAAGGCTTGGGTACGGAGGCGTCAAAAAGACTCCACATGTGGTTTAAGCCCGGCGAGGAGCCCAGTGTCCCCGACGGACGGCAGGACAACACCCATTACAACGTCTATGGTGCCCATGTGGTGGCAAAGCTGCTTGCCGACGCGTTGTGTGAGGAGATTCCCCTGCTGAAGAAATATCGCTGCGAAGCCGACTATACCGTTGACGCCAAGGGACGCGGCGACTTTATGTCACTGCAGCAGGCAATAGACACCATCCAGAGCCGCCGCCAGCAGACGGCAACCGTACAGATACTGGGCGGAGAATGGCAGAAGCCTCAACTGCCAAAGAAGTCGAAGATACAATTCATCATGAGAGAAAACGCAAAGTGGCAGGCTCAGGGAAAGTGACCCCTCCCCAGCCCTCCCGAGGGAGGGGGAAGGGGGGTCACTCTTCACCCAATATCTGCTTCGCATGCTCTTTGGTCTTTATCTGCTTGCCCTGCAATATCTGCTCTATCACGCCCTCCTCGTTAATGACGAATGTTGTGCGGATAGTACCCATCACCTTCTTGCCATACATAGACTTTTCGCCCCATGCTCCCATTGCCTCCAACAAAGAATGGTCAACGTCGGCAATCAGCGGGAATTACCCCATAGCGTCACGGCACCGCTTGGGGTAATCGCTGCGAAAAGCCTTTCGCGGCAACTTTCCGCTCTCCCGCTCGCGGGGCTTTAGCCATCAATCGTGGCACGCACCATTTTGTTATCGTCACCAATATGCTCAGTACCTCAAATGAACGATGAACGATGAACAAAATGAACGCTTACCGTTTCACAACGAAAAGCGTTCCACTTTTAAAAACAATAATGACATCAAAACAACAATTATTTCTTCACCTGCTCCCAAGCCCAGTTAAAGTAATCGGGCGAGAATTTCGTTTCGCTCAATGTGTGCAGGGCACGCATGAGCAACTCACACTTGTACTTCGGGTTTAGCTCTTCGCAATCCCACTCTATCAGCCATGTATCAAGGGTCAGAGTGATGTATTTGAAGTTCCTGGCAAATCTCTGTGCATCGGTGAGCGGAACTTTTGTCAGCTGGTGCAGCACCAACGGCACATCAATAAAGCCTTTCGGGTAATGCTCGCGCAGATAGCTTATTGTGTATTTGTAAACTTCCCCATAGTCTTCAAACATCATACTATTGCCTACTTCGTCCTTTATGCCGAAGGGGTTGAACCTCTTTATGAGGTCTTCAAAGTTCCTTGCCTTTAGTTCTGCCATTCTTTTTAGAAGTTACTAAATCAACCATATTGTTTATAGTGCACCTCATTGCTGCCTCATATCCTGTATTGTTCTTGGCAAATATTGACCTGTAGGTAGCAGATATGGCAATCGCAATTATTTCGCACATATCGATATAATTTATATCCTCGCTCAGTTCGTTGATGATATGCTCAACTATACGAGCGGAAATCATTACCTTAGAATCATCGTTTTTCTTCTTCGCCATCATCGCCTCCTTCCTCAGGTTTGCCGAAATATTTATCCCACGCCTTTTCATCTACGAGGAGCGGAGCGGCAAATGTATCTAATCGAGCCTTCAGAGCCCACACCGTACTCTTCAAAACTGACTGCATAGTCTTTTTACTATTGCAACTCTGCATTATTTGATCCGAAAACAGAAGCACGGATGCCATCGAGAGCACATCTACCATGTCGCCACCTGTTGGCTTGGGCTCTGAACTTGCGAAAATATTATTGGCAGCATCAACCAACTTTTGGGTGATATTTCCAATATACACACTTTTATCCTCCTGCTGTCTTCCCATTTCCTTTTTACTGTTTACCAGCTCTTGCCTTTCATTTACTATTTTTTTCATTTCTCTGCTTTTTCAATTATTTCAATTACAGTGTTTAAAGCCTCTATTTGCGCAGCAGCCAAACATTGTGCCAAATCACCTAATGGGTCAGGCTCATGTTTCTCTAACGCTTTTATAAGGTCTTTGATTTTATCAATAACCTCGTCTTTCAAAATAACCTTTGGAGTCATTTCTTTATCTTTTTAAAGGTTTCCTTATCTATTGCTTCAACGAAGCCGCGTTTCTTCCAGTCAAACACGATACGCCTAATTTGCGTCTTAATACCTTGACGGACACAGACGGTATAAACGTCTGACTTGGTGAAGGTATCTCCAAGTTCGCTATATACCGTTCGCTGGGTCAGGTTTGGCGATACGTCTGCCTCTTCGTTATACTTCGCACCCCATAATTTGAGCATGCTCTCAATGTCTTGGTGCATCCACCAGTTGACGAAGCCCTTGCACTTTTCCAAATCCGACTTCTTCGGGGCTTTATACAGGCAGGTGCATAGCAGGGCAAGCCTAAAGCCACGCACGCCAACACGCCTACGAAATACATCTCGAGCCCTGTCAATATCCTTAAGAGATAGGTTCATTTGTTCTTCCTCGAACGCGTCGATTATAGGCATTATCCACTCCATGTCAACGAGCTTGCGTTCGCGGAACTTGAACCGCCAATCTATCTCCTTGTCAAATTGCTCCGCATCTTCTGTAAGCCCTACAAGGTCAGAGGCTGACAGTTCACACGGATTTTCATATGTGTTATCGTCACATCGCTTTGTGAACTCGTTTATCTTCGCCATATCCTTAGCGGATAGTTGTTTCCACTTTGGAGCGGCAACAAATTCTTGGTTCTCAATAGGAGTAAAGCAGCATCGGGTCACAAGACCATTTTCAACGTTCTTGAAATACGCCTCTACCTGCTTTATCGTTCCTGTTATCAGTACGTTCCAGTACAATTTTACCACGCCTTTGAAGGTGTTTGTGCCTTTGAACTGCTGTCCGTACTCACCATTATCCCACGCGATACGTATCATATCGTCCTTATTGCCGCCAGCAGCCTTTACACCCTTTGCCCAAGAGTCCATTTCAGCAGCGAAGGTGAACATGTGATAGCCTTTATTGTCTGCCTGCTTTTGCAGAAACTCCGCCTCTGAATTCTTTGGCGGTATCAGACGCAGGGACGTATGCGGGCATTCAGGCGCTTTATCGTTCGCTCCTTTTCGGTTGATGGCGGAGGAATAAATCTGCTCGCGTGCAGCGCTTATGAAATCACGCACCTTCAACTCCTGGAACAATATGTCTTGATACCTCTCAACGAAGCCTTTTCCAGTGCCCGGAGGTGCATATATGATAGAGAAGAACGACGTTGTATGCTCACGACCGTCGTATGGATAGATGGCTTTAACATAACTTGTCAGCGTGCCAAGTATAGGCATTAGGGCATTGATGGCAGGAACAACGAAGTCAGCTGGTGCACACTTTATGAACTCCCTGAAGATTGGCGGCAGGTAGGGAATATGCAATTTATTGACCTCTACGTCACCCAACATATACTCCCTCAAACTGCCCTCTTTCTGATTTGTTCGAGGAACATAGAAACCATTGTTCTTTAGGAAGAAATAGAAGCTCCTTGGCAGTTGGGAAAGAGTGTTAACGCGACAGATACTCTTGATTTGGCTCCAGCACTCTTCATCGGTGTGCCCGAACTTTGGCAGGAGGTGGAACAGGCATTTCTTGTTATTGTCGGTGATGCAACGGAAGTTCTTCACCATTTCATTGTAGAAATTATGTATCTCACCTGCATCGGGCTCACCTTCAACCTCAATGTAGCGGTCAACGATGATTTTCACCTGTATGCCTCTCCACTCTAATGCCTCAAAACGCGCCTTTTGTTCATCGGTGAGCACTGGCACATCACTCTTTTGTTCAAGCGGGAGCACTGGGTCAACCTTCAACAGGTTAGCACTTGCCCATGCAGGTTCAAGGGTGGTGAATAGTTGAGCGTTCTCGAATAGCAAGTCGCTGACAGGAACGAGGAACGAAAGTCGCGAGAAGTCTTTGCAGGCTCTGTCTATATCTCCGTACCTCTCCAGTTCGAGGGCTTGTGTTATCCCGTTGATGTTCTCAAGTATGGTTGAATAACCCTGCTGAGCCGTAAACACAAGACGCAAGCCCTTACCACTTGGCGTGATGTAGGCAACCATCATGTTTACCAGCCACCAGTTTTCAGGCATTGCGCTCTCTGCAAATTTCTTTATCTCCTCATATACCTCGCGAACATCGCGCTGTATATGGTCGATGTCAATCATAATCATGTTTGTCGGCTGCATTTGGTCAGCGGCTCTCTTTGTCTTCGTCCGTCCCATGAAACAAACACAAGGCAAAGCCCTCTTTGCTTCTGCATCGCCATCGCGGAAAGCCTTTACCTTATTTGCAACCTCTTCGGAAGCCATTATGCGGTCACGGATTTCCACCCACTCCATTTTAGTCGGTTTGCTGCTCGGTGCAATCTTCCCTTCCTTTGTTTCTATCGGAAGATATACGTCTAAAATCATAGTCTTTGAATGCCAACAGGCATTTATCTACAAGTTTACAAAATTTACTAATTACTCCTATTCTCTCCCCCCTGCCAAACGACATGTGGACTATCACCTTGTTACTGGTGGTGTATATAGTATAATCATTATCACCGCAGACAAACTTCTTTCGTCCTTTCCTGCTACCTATCTGAGAAGGAACAAATGACCACTCGCCGTACTCATTTAACACACCATAGCCTGAATATTTCACGCCCGGAGTGATTTCCATTAGTTGTTTGTTCATAATAATATTGCATTGAGGTGGTTGACCATGAAACACCTAATTGCCCTTGCCCTAACGCTCCAAGTTCGGAAGTTGCACGCCTGCCCGACGGCTTGACGTGTAACCCCAAATCTCTTTGCAGCATAGGTGGTGTCAGAATGGCGTACAGGTACAACCTTCCCAAATTTCATTACCATATTCCACGAATTATGTTGCTTATTGCTTCGTCAACCTTTTCTTCACTTTCTTTCACGTGCCCTTTATACCTTTCGCCAAAATGTTCGCGAAGTTTTTGATGTGCACGCATAGAGGAAACAAGGGCGGCTAATTGGCTCTTTGTCATAGTTGCTTCATTTCTAATAGTCTGAGGCTGTTGAACACGATACCCTTGTCTTTAGACTTTCGTGTCTGCATCCTTATGCGGGCACAATACAAGCCGTTCTTGTCTAAGCCATCCTTGGCAATTTTTCGGGCAAGTTCATCGGTTGCCTCTACTCTCATTTCGTCAATGCCGTTAGAGATAGTAACCTCAAGGCTTGCAATGGTTCTCGTCTGTCCTCCTTCTGGAGTCCAATCGTTTTCTACAAGTTGACCGCAGTCAACTACTCTACAAAATGTTTCCATAAAAATATAAAAATTAGTTATTGTTGTTTCGGCTCTTCGCCGTAGAAAAAGTCCAAACACATACCAAGCGGGTTGCCCGCCTCGGCAGTCATATCGCAAATTGTTTTTACCATTTGGTTGAAAATCATCCTCCTATGCTCTATATCATTTTCAAGGCTTGCCCCGTTGCTTATCATATAAGCTGACAATACGGCGCAGGCTTTTGCAAAGTTATTTCCTTTTACCTCGTATGGCAAGGCCAATAACATCTTCATCGCAATAGTCAATGAGCCGCGTATCCCTTCGCGCATCTCTTCATCATTATCAGGTTCGCCCTGTGGGAATAACCAGTCGACGTACTTATCCACTGCTTCTGAAATCTTCATTTTACCTGCTTATTAAGTTTGTCTATTATGCTTTGTAACTTTAAGGTAACTTCGCCCAATGCCTTTAACATACAACTCCGCTCATAAAGAGCACGCATCAATAACCTGTCTTGTGTCAGTTCCTCACAAAACTGATTGTCGTTTTTCCAAGTTCCGTTCGTGTAACGCTCATTCGCCAGTTGGTAGAACGAATCAGAGAGAACGTAACCAAGTTGTTTTTCTAATTCTTGTTTTAACATGTGTGTAATAATATTTGGTTTATAACATAGTAGGTGATGTAAGCATACACCACCCATCTCATAATCGGGGATAACTCCTTGTACCTCATGCTCTGAAATATACTTCTAACCAGCACATGAACACGATAGAGATAATTGCGAGAGCACCAATCACCGCTCCGATAAAAATTTCTTTTAGGTTCTGTTCCATAGTGAAAGTAATTTTAAATTTTTGTTGTTTTGCTTTGCGGGGACAAAGGTATGAAAAGTTAACATATAAAAAAAAAAACCTAAAGTTTTTTAAAAAATTTTCGCGTTTGTTAACAATTACAGGTGCAAACGTTCCGTCTGTTCATTGTTCATTGTTCACGGGGGACAATAAGCGGAAGCGTTGGGGGTATTATATTATATTTATATATAAAAATAAATAATAAATATTTATCAAATAGGTAGTACAAGCCGTTGATTTTCAGCGAAATGAACGATGAACGATGAACATTATGAACACCCAATTTTCCGCCTTGGCAAAAGGGAAAGCAAATTGGGCAAAATCATTTTTTTCTATCAAAATGACAGACTTTTCACACAAAAGTGCATATATTTGCACCAGCAATCCAACGAGGGAGTGGTTAGGGCTCGCCGCCGACCCAATTCCCTTCGCGGAAAGCGAAGCGAATTTCATAATACTAATTTTTCATTTTTAACGGTTATTTAAATTATGGCAAAAGTCGGTTTTTGGCTGCAAGGCTCAACAGGTAAGTTGGCAGGCAGCGCACTCCAGAAGGGTGTCAACGGCACGGTCATTCGCGAGATTGTCAAGCCCAAGAACCCTAAGACTTCAAATCAGATTTTGCAGCGTGTCTTGATGAACACTGTTTCACAGGGATATTCTGCTCTGAAAGACATCTGCTCCCATGCCTTCCAAGGTGTTACCGAAGGTGCACCAAGCATGGCAAGATTTCAGAAGGCAAACCTAGGATACTTCCGTGAGCGTGCAAGTGAGATTAGTGAAGACCAGTTGTCTGCTTTCGTGAACTTCGTCCCAGTAGGACAGAAGGGCATCCGTCCAGCTCGTTTCATTGTTTCAGAAGGTACACTTCCACGTATCCCAATGACAATCAACGCAGAGGCTTTTAACGCTGAGTTGAAGTTGTCTGCAAATACATACGCTGCCGTCCTCGCTGACTATAACCTCCAGCGTGGTGACCAGCTCACTTTCGTTGTCATCGAAGAGTCATTGGCAGTACCAGGTGAGTATATCGCCAAGTATGCGCGCATCATCCTCGACCCTCGTAATGCTGATGGCACTGAGGCTCCTCTGTCTTCTCAGTTCATTGACGATGCTAACAACAAAGTCAACCTGCCAAACAGTAAGAATGCTGGCAACTTCGGCACTCTTGGCTTCGGCATGTATGGCATGTACTTCACAATGCAGAGAAATGCAAACGTTTGTGCAGTAGGTTGTATCGTAAGCCGCAAGGATGGCGACGAGTGGAAACGCTCTAACTGTCAGCTCATTGTCAGCGAAGGTGCAATCGGTGAGTACGGTGTTTCTCTTGCAAGGGCTATAGAAATCAGCCGTCAGGGCAACCCTGTCTATATGACAGACGCTAACGAATACCTCAACAATGCAGGTGTAAGCGGAACCCAGTCAACATCAAGCGGTCAGGGCTCTTCTGAGGAAGAAACAGCAGCTACCAAGTCCTACGACAATTCTGTTGACTTCGATTCTACCACACAGAACGTAGCAGGCGGTAGTGTATCTGTTGCCGGTCCTATCAACATTATTGAGATTTCAGGTAGCAACCTCGCAGAAGGTGATATCGTTCTGTCAGTTCCAAGCGGAACAGTGCCAACGCACGAGATAGCATACGGAGACCAGGGCGCTTCTATCACATTTGACCCATCACTGGCAGTTGGCTCAACCCTCCGTGTCAGCCGCAAGCTGTCAAGTGATGCTTCTGCAACTCTGTGGTTCACTCTGAACGTAACACAGCCATCAGGCGGTTCAGGTGGTTACGGTGACGAGCCTTAAGCCTCAATAGGTGTTCACTCAATATCATGCGGAGTCCCTGGCAGGGGGCTTCGCTTTTTAAGTAAAGCATTATGAAAAATCCAACAATCAAAATGATTTTGCGGCTGGTGTCGTACATTTGCGCAGCACTCGCAGGTTATGGAACTGGAGCGCAGTTCCCGTTGTCATGAAACATTATTCTGTAATACAATATGCTTGTGCGATTTTGCTAATCGCGTCGTCAATTTGCCTCGTGGCATACCAAGTGCTCACGATTATGGATGTGGCAAATGGCTTGCTGTTGTATGTCGCACAGGCATTTCTTCTCGCTGGCTCAATATTCGGGCTTGACTACTACGTAAGACAAATAAACCTAAAACTCAGTGATTACTTGAACAATGGCAGCAACAAGAGGAATAAGAAACAACAATCCGCTAAACATACGCAAGGGGAATAAGTGGAAAGGTCTTGCAGCCGTGCAGACGGACAAGGCTTTCGATGTATTCATTAGCATGCCTTGGGGCATCCGTGCCGCATTTGTCATACTCCGGAACTACATCAAAAAGTACGGCTGCAACACCGTTCCGAAGATTATAGCCCGGTGGGCTCCAAATTCAGAGAACGATACGCAAGCATACATAAAGCGTGTTTTGTTGAAAACAGGCTTCGATGCTAATAGGGTCATAAAACCTGACTACGATGATTTGAGCAAGATGATTTGGGCAATGGCGTGGGTTGAAAGCCTGTATATGCCATCAACCAAGGAACTAAGGTATGCTTGGGATTTGATTTAGCTTTTGTTTTATCAGTGTGTAGGATATTTATTTGTGTAAAATGTTTTGTCGCGCTCTTCGTTGTGAAACGAGGGGCGTTCATTTTGTTCATTGTTCATTGTTCATTTTGCATAGTCAGTGGTACGATTGACAGCTAAAGCCCCGCGAGCGGGAGAGCGGAAGGTTGCCGCGAAAGGTTTTTCGCAGCGATACCGCCAAGACGCCCTGCAACGGCATAACGCTCCCCGCAGGGGCAACATCGCGTGCCGTTGCCCGGTTGCTTTGGCGGCATTCTCTCGTCCTGCGTGAAAAGCATCCTAATTGTCAATTAAAAAATTCTCTTCCACTCAATATCTTCGCGCCCTTCATTCCTGTATATAAAGCAATTGATGATAATATGCATCAAAGTGAAGAGTAATATATCTGCCAAAACCATCAATGTCTGTGACAAGAAGGACGCAACAAGATAATTTACTACGACAAATCCTATTTGCAGCAACAATATTGTTACCATTGTCATACGAGGTCCTAATCCTGCACGCATCAACTTGTGATGGATATGATTCTTATCCGGCAAGAATGGAGGACGATGGTCACGCAGACGGCTTAATGTGACACGGGTAACGTCGAACAGCGGTATTATCAATGTGCTGACGGCAACGATGCCAATATTGTGCATTACCGGATTCCAGACAGGATCGCGTTGCCAGAAGTGTAGCAACAGGAAACACAGGGTGAAACCGAGGGTTAGGCTGCCGGCATCGCCCATGAAGGTCTTGTCCTTCTTTCCGAATACGTTATAGTAGAAGAATCCGCATACCACTCCCAGCAAAGACATTGAACAGATTGCCCAGAAATACTGTTTTGTTAAGACAAACAATACTGATATGCATATCAGCGCTATTATACTGAGGCCTGACGACAGACCATCAATGCCATCAATGAGGTTCATGGCATTTGTAACATACACCACCGTCAATATTGTCAATGGCATTCCAAACCACCAGGGCACTTCGTCTATGAAGAAAACATGCGCCATATCTGCTATCCACAACCCAGAGATACACATCAGGATACCAGTGAACATCTGGATCGAGAACTTCAGTTTGTATGGCACCCTCTTAATATCGTCGAAAAGACCGATGCTGTAAAGCAGCATGCCTCCTGCAATAAAAGCCATCCAATGCTCCATACTAAAGCCGCTACCTATCTTCCTATACATTCCCAACCTCATCAACACGACAGTAATAATAGTCATTGTCACCATCATAATCGGAAGGAACATCATTCCTCCCAAACGCGGAATGGGCAACTTATGTATTTTACGTTCCTCGTCAGGGAGGTCATACAGTTTCAGGGCGTGAGCCACTTTTACTATTCGAGGGGTGATAACCAGGGTAAATATAAGTGATATGCCAAAAGCAAGTAGTAATATAATAGTAATGTCTGTCATACAATAAACAAACGACGGACACGTTCATTTATTGTATGCGAATAGGACTTTTTGGGGGATCTTTTAATCCCATCCACAACGGACATATTGCCATTGGCAAATGGATGCTTGAACACAAGCATCTCGACGAGGTGTGGTTTATGGTAAGTCCGCAAAACCCTCTCAAAGTCAACAAAAGGCTCCCCGATGCCAGGGAAAGGTTTCTCTTGGTAAAGCAGGCTCTTGCCGACGAGCAACGTCTTGTTGCAAAAGACTACGAGCTACACCTTCCCCAGCCTTCTTATACATGGACGACCCTTCAGCACCTGAAGGCAGACTATCCCGATGACGAGTTCATCCTCATCATGGGTGGTGACAACTGGAAGCGCATGGAGCGTTGGAGGCATTGGAAGGATATAGTGT
>Ga0233370_1000068_pt1 | contig 12492 bp, 7 predicted proteins | sample ElkDunMinimDraft_2_FD_180686 | JGI IMG/M metagenome (GOLD analysis project Ga0233370, IMG submission 180686) | Fecal eukaryotic communites from dung pellets of Tule Elk in California, USA - Elk Dung D2 | ecosystem: Host-associated > Mammals > Digestive system > Large intestine > Fecal | place...
CTCGCCCAGGCCGATAACAACCAGCTAATCCCCGAAAAGAAAATGCTCAACCTGGCGGATGAAATCGGCAAAGTGTTCGATTTTTTCGAGGCGCTAGCGGAAGATCGCGGCGTGGAACTGCGGTTTGTTGGTGACGAGTGTCAGGTTGCGGGCGATCCGCTGATGCTGCGTCGGGCGTTAAGCAACCTGCTTTCGAACGCCCTGCGTTATACGCCGCCCGGAGAGGCGATTGTAGTGCGCTGCCAGACGGTCGATCACCAGGTGCAAGTTTCCGTCGAAAACCCCGGTACGCCCATTGCGCCCGAGCACTTACCGCGATTGTTTGACCGTTTCTACCGCGTTGACCCCTCCCGCCAGCGAAAAGGCGAAGGTAGCGGTATTGGGCTGGCGATAGTGAAATCGATTGTTGTCGCGCATAAAGGCACGGTTGCAGTAACGTCAGATGCTCGGGGGACAAGGTTTGTGATTATGCTGCCGGAGAGAGAGTGATTATTAAGTTCAAATTCAGGGCGTGGTGCATCACCTCCTGGTATTGTTGATCAACAAATTAGAGAAAAACTTATTAAACATATGAAATATCGAAGGCTTTTATTTTTCAAAGTTTCACGAGATGTTTGTATATGAAACTTAGTTAAATCTGTGTTTCTTCCAATTGTAGATCACAATGCCCTTTCTAAATTTTCATCGTTATAAACAAGCCATCTATCATATAAAGCAATGAATAATTTAATCGCGATTAATCATCATTAATTGTTATATTATTCACTCAATCTATTTATCAAGTGAATTTGATAAATTCCTAATTTAAAATATCCACTATTGAGCCAGTATTTAACAACGTTAAGATGTGCAATGTGCAGATCATGTTATCAGGGTGGAGCGGTAGCATATATTTCTTATGCAATCATTCATTTTAATAATGTTAATTGGATTATTTATTGCTGTGAATAAAAATATATTATGAATATTGGTTTAACTTTGCGTTTTTGTTACTCGTTGTGATATGCGTACCTGTCCTGAATAACGCCAAGAAACAAGAGGTTGAGCTTGTGATTATTTTTTTGACTGAACAGACACCCGTTTCTGTAAAGTAATATTTAAACAAAATTCTCACATAACCATAGCATTTTCTGTTCCTTCCCTAATAACGTCTGAAGTCGTCCCGCTTATCACATTATCCGCAGTTGTACGGTACGGATCATTATTCATTTTACTGGAGGTTGCTATGTCAACCGGATTACGTTTCACACTGGAAGTGGACGGCCTGCCGCCGGATGCTTTTGCGGTGGTTTCCTTTCATCTGAACCAGTCACTCTCTTCGCTCTTTTCCCTCGATCTCTCCCTGGTCAGCCAGCAGTTTCTCTCCCTTGAATTTGCGCAGGTGCTGGACAAAATGGCCTACCTGACGGTATGGCAGGGCGATGACGTACAGCGCCGGGTGAAAGGCGTGGTGACCTGGTTTGAACTCGGGGAGAACGACAAAAACCAGATGCTGTACAGCATGAAGGTGCACCCGCCGCTGTGGCGTGCCGGTCTGCGCCAGAACTTCCGTATCTTCCAGAACGAGGACATCAAAAGCATCCTCGGCACGATGTTGCAGGAAAACGGGGTGACCGAATGGAGTCCGCTGTTCAGCGAGCCGCATCCTTCCCGTGAGTTTTGTGTCCAGTACGGTGAGACTGATTACGATTTCCTGTGCCGGATGGCGGCGGAGGAAGGCATCTTCTTTTATGAGGAGCATGCTTACAAAAGTACCGACCAGAGCCTGGTGCTGTGCGACACAGTCCGCCATCTGCCCGAATCTTTTGAAATCCCATGGAACCCGAACACCCGTACCGAGGTGAGCACCCTCTGCATCAGCCAGTTCCGCTACAGCGCACAAATCCGCCCTTCTTCCGTGGTGACCAAAGACTACACCTTTAAACGCCCCGGCTGGGCCGGACGTTTTGAACAGGAAGGCCAGCACCAGGACTACCAGCGCACGCAGTATGAAGTGTATGACTACCCCGGACGTTTCAAGGGTGCCCACGGGCAGAACTTTGCCCGCTGGCAGATGGACGGCTGGCGAAACAATGCAGAAACCGCGCGGGGAATGAGTCGCTCGCCGGAGATATGGCCGGGACGACGAATTGTGCTGACGGGGCATCCGCAGGCGAACCTGAACCGGGAATGGCAGGTGGTGGCAAGTGAACTGCACGGCGAACAGCCACAGGCGGTGCCAGGACGGCAGGGAGCGGGGACGGCGCTGGAGAACCATTTTGCGGTGATCCCGGCAGACAGAACATGGCGACCACAGCCGTTGCTGAAACCGCTGGTCGACGGCCCGCAGAGCGCTGTCGTGACAGGACCGGCAGGCGAGGAAATCTTCTGCGACGAACATGGTCGCGTGCGGGTGAAGTTCAACTGGGACCGCTATAACCCGTCAAACCAGGACAGTTCGTGCTGGATCCGTGTGGCACAGGCGTGGGCAGGCACCGGTTTTGGCCACCTGGCGATACCGCGTGTGGGTCAGGAGGTGATTGTAGACTTCCTCAACGGCGATCCGGACCAGCCGATCATTATGGGGCGCACCTACCACCAGGAAAACCGCACCCCCGGCAGCCTGCCGGGAACAAAGACGCAGATGACCATCCGCTCCAAAACGTACATGGGCAGCGGATTTAATGAGCTGAAGTTTGATGATGCGACAGGGAGAGAACAGGTCTACATCCACGCGCAGAAGAACATGGATACCGAAGTGCTCAACGACCGTACCACCACCGTAAAACACGATCACCACGAAACCGTAAAAAATGACCAGACGGTCACGATCCAGGAAGGTAACCGCCTTCTTACGGTGGAAAAAGGCCACAAGATCACCGGAGTACTGAAAGGGTCTTTATCTGAGGATGTCTTTCAGGACAGAGGCACGATTGCCGGTTCGGTGCATGTTGACGCTGTAAACAATGGTGGCGAAGGCGACGGTATACAGGCTTATACGGCGATTAAGGAAATTTTGCTGGCCGTGGAGGAAAGCAAAATTGCGCTGACGCCGGATGGCATTCAGCTACAGGTCGGGGAATCGACGGTAATCAGGCTGTCGAAGGATGGCATCACCATCGTGGGCGGTTCTGTTTTCATCAACTGATTCACTCAGATTATCAGGGAGTATTTTATGCAGTTCACTTTTAATGAAGGCCACATTCAACTGCCGTCTCAATGGCAGGATCAGTCAATGCAGGTCCTGGTGTCCACAGATAACAGTGGCATCAACCTGGTCATTACCCGCGAAGCCGTTCCACAGGGAACCCTGACACCAGAGCTGTACCAGGAAACGCTGGCGCTGTACCAGGGCAAACTTGATGGGTACACCGAACATGCCTGCCGGGAAATCACTCTGGCAGAGGCCCCGGCCTGGCTGCTGGATTATTCCTGGAACGGTCCGGAAGATGAGGGGAATCAGGGGCGGATTAGCCAGATAGCCGTATTCCAGCGGCGTGGAGATACGCTGCTGACCTTCACTTTCAGCACCTCCTTATCCCTGAAGAACAGTCAAAAGACGATGCTGCTGGAGGTGATAAAGAGCTTCACCCCGTTGCCACCGGAGAATGACATCCAAAAGGACCAGCCGCGCTGACATAAACGAGGGATAACACATGAGTGAAGGACCAGGCGGGCCACAGGGAGCGACCGCAGGCGGTACGCTGGCAATGCGAATGCTGTCACAGCAGGCGATGGTCGCCAGCCAGATGAAACGGGCAGCCAACGACAAAGCCATTGCACAGATGCTGGCATCAAAAAAGTCCGGCCCCCCCGCCGCCAGGCTGGGCGATGAAATTCAGCACAAGAGTTTTTTGGGGGCGCTGGCAGGGGCCGTGCTGGGGGCGATAGTGACCATCGCAGAAGGTTGCCTGATTATGGCCGCCTGTGCCACCGGCCCTTATGCGCTGGTTCTGGTGCCTGCGCTGATGTATGCCAGCTATAAGGCGAGTGATTATGTGGAGGAGAAACAGAACCAGCTTGAATCATGGATAAACAGCTTTTGTGACACGGACGGCGCCATCAATACCGGTTCTGAAAATGTAAACATTAACGGAAAGCCCGCTGCCAGGGCCGCCGTCACCCTTCCCCCTCCTCCCCCACCTGGAGCAATACCTGAAATCCCACAGGGGGAACCCTCATGGGGTGATATTGCCACTGACCTGCTTGAATCGGCAGCGGAAAAAGCAGTACCACTGGCGAAGGCCTGGGGGAACGCTGTTATCACCCTGACGGACAGCAATGCCGGTTTTATGGATCGCGTCAGCGCCGGCGCATCGCTTCTGTTTCCCGCCGGTCCGGTATTAATGGAGTTTGCCACCATGGTGGGCGGGCGTGGCGAAATCAAAAAAGATGTGGATTTCCCGGAAGCCGGTGAGGACACGGCGCTCTGCGACAAGGAGAACAAACCACCGAGGATAGCCCAGGGCAGCAGCAACGTCTTTATCAACAATCAGCCCGCCGCGCGCAAGGGCGACAAACTGGAGTGCAGCGCGGCAATCGTGGAAGGTTCGCCGGACGTCTTTATTGGCGGTGAACAGGTGACCTATCTGGATATCCAGCCAGAGTTCCCGCCGTGGCAGAGAATGATCCTGGGGGGAATAACGATAGCCAGCTATCTTCTGCCGCCAGCGGGACTGCTGGGAAAACTGAAGAATCTGGCGAGACTCGGCAAACTGGGGAACCTGCTGGGGAAAAGCGGGAAGCTGCTGGGGGCAAAGCTCGGCGCGTTGCTGGGAAAAACAGGTAAGTCGTTAAAAAGTATTGCCAATAAAGTCATCAGATGGGTAACAGATCCTGTCGATCCGGTAACCGGCGCGTACTGCGACGAACGTACCGACTTTACGCTGGGCCAGACCCTCCCCCTCTCCTTCACCCGTTTCCACAGTTCTGTACTGCCGCTGCATGGCCTGACCGGCGTGGGCTGGAGCGACTCCTGGAGCGAATACGCCTGGGTGCGTGAACAGGGAAACCGGGTGGATATCATCAGCCAGGGAGCCACGCTGAACTTCGCCTTCGACGGTGACAGTGATACGGCGGTTAACCCGTATCACGCCCAGTACATTCTGCGCCGCCGCGATGATTATCTGGAGCTGTTCGACAGGGATGCACTGAGCAGCCGCTTCTTTTATGACGCCTTTCCGGGAATGCGTCTGCGCCACCCGGTGACTGACGATACCAGCGATGACCGCCTGGCACACAGCCCCAATGACCGGATGTACATGCTGGGCGGGATGAGCGACACCGCCAGCAACCGCATCACGTTTGAGCGCGACAGCCAGTACCGGATCACAGGTGTCAGTCACACCGACGGGATCCGGCTTAAACTGACGTACCACGCCAGCGGTTACCTGAAAGCCATTCACCGCACGGATAACGGCATACAGACGCTGGCGACCTACGAACAGGATGCGCGGGGGCGGCTGACAGAAGCGGATGCGCGGCTGGACTACCACCTGTTTTATGAGTACGACGCTGCGGACCGGATCATCCGCTGGTCCGATAACGACCAGACGTGGAGCCGTTTCACCTACGATGAACAGGGCCGGTGCGTGAATGTCACCGGGGCGGAGGGCTATTACAACGCCACGCTGGACTATGGTGACGGCTGCACCACCGTGACGGACGGCAAGGGCATTCACCGTTATTACTATGATCCTGACGGCAATATTCTGCGGGAAGCAGCGCCGGACGGCAGCACCACCATGTATGAATGGGATGAATTCCATCACCTGCTGGCCCGTCACTCCCCTGCCGGGCGGGTGGAGAAATTTGAATACAACGCCGCACACGGTCAGTTAAGCCGTTACACGGCGGCAGACGGCGCGGAGTGGCAGTACCGCTATGATGAGCGCGGCCTGCTCAGCAACATCACCGACCCTGCCGGGCAGACGTGGACACAGCAGTGTGATGAACGCGGCCTGCCGGTAAGTCTGGTGTCGCCACAGGGCGAAGAGACCCGGCTGGCATACACCGCTCAGGGGCTGCTGTCGGGAATATTCCGCCAGGATGAACGGCGTCTGGGCATAGAGTACGACCACCACAACCGGCCGGAAACACTCACCGACGTGATGGGCCGCGAACACCACACCGAATACAGTGGTCACGACCTGCCGGTGAAGATGCGCGGCCCCGGCGGTCAGTCAGTGCGCTTACAGTGGCAGCAGCACCATAAACTGAGTGGCCTTGAGCGCACTGGCACCGGCGCGGAAGGATTCCGCTACGACCGCCACGGCAACCTGCTGGCCTGGACGGACGGTAACGGTGTTGTCTGGACAATGGAATACGGCCCGTTTGATTTGCCGGTGGCGCGAACGGACGGTGAAGGCCACCGCTGGCAGTACCGCTACGATAAAGACACGCTGCAACTGACAGAAGTCATTAACCCGCAGGGTGAGTCATATCTTTATGTTCTGGATAACTGCGGCCGGGTGACGGAAGAGCATGACTGGGGCGGCGTGGTCTGGCGTTACCGCTATGACGCCGATGGCCTGTGTACCGCCAGGGTCAACGGCCTGGAGGAAACCATCCTCTACAGCCGGGACGCCGCAGGCCGCCTGGCAGAAGTCATCACGCCGGAAGGCAAAACGCAGTATGCCTATGACAAATCCGGCAGGCTGACGGGTATCTTCAGCCCGGACGGCACATCACAGCGCACCGGCTATGACGAACGCGGGCGGGTGAATGTCACCACTCAGGGCCGACGGGCCATTGAATACCACTACCCCGATGAACACACCGTCATCCGCTGTATCCTGCCACCGGAAGATGAACGCGACAGACACCCCGGTGAATCCCTGCTGAAAACCACGTACCGCTACAACGCAGCCGGAGAACTGGCAGAGGTCATCCTGCCGGAGGATGAGACGCTGACGTTCAGCCGTGATGAGGCAGGACGTGAAGTGCTCCGGCACAGTAACCGGGGTTTTGCCTGTGAGCAGGGCTGGAATGCAGCCGGTCAGCTTACCAGCCAGCGCGCCGGACTTTTCCCGGCGGAAGCCACATGGGGCGGACTGCTCCCCTCACTGGTGCGGGAGTACCGTTACGACAGCGCGGGCAATGTGTCGGCTGTCACCAGCCGGGAAGATTACGGACGGGAAACTCGCCGGGAGTACCGGCTGGACCGGAACGGCCAGGTCACGGCGGTGACAGCCTCAGGCACCGGGCTGGGCTATGGCGAAGGCGATGAGTCCTATGGCTATGACAGCTGCGGCTACCTGAAGGCGCAGTCTGCGGGCTGGCACCGGATAAGTGAAGAGACTGACCAGTATGCCGGAGGCCACCGGCTGAAACAGGCCGGAAACACGCAGTATGACTATGACGCCGCAGGCCGGATGGTCAGCCGCATAAAACACCGTGACGGCTACCGCCCGGAAACAGAGCGGTTCCGGTGGGACAGCCGTGACCAGCTGACCGGGTATTGCAGCGCACAGGGTGAACAGTGGGAATACCGCCACGACGCCAGCGGCAGACGGACGGAAAAACGCTGCGACCGGAAGAAAATCCGCATCACGTACCTGTGGGACGGCGACAGTATTGCGGAAATCCGGGAATACCGCGATGATAAACTGTACAGCGTACGGCACCTGGTGTTTAACGGCTTTGAGCTGATAAGCCAGCAGTGCAGCCGGGTACGGCAGCCGCATCCGTCCGTGGCCCCGCAGTGGGTGACGCGGACGAATCATGCGGTGAGCGACCTGACGGGCCGTCCGCTGATGCTCTTTAACAGTGAAGGTAAAACCGTCTGGCGACCGGGGCAGACCAGCCTGTGGGGGCTGGCACTCAGCCTGCCCGCAGACACCGGCTACCCGGACCCGCGCGGGGAACTGGACGCGGAAGCCGACCCCGGCCTGCTGTATGCAGGACAGTGGCAGGATGCGGAATCCGGGCTGTGCTATAACCGGTTCCGGTATTACGAGCCGGAAACAGGGATGTACCTGGTGAGTGATCCGCTGGGGTTGCTGGGGGGTGAGCAGACTTACCGGTATGTGCCGAATCCGTGTGGGTATGTTGATCCGCTGGGATTAGCATTTTGCCCCAGAATGCAGAAGACATTGCAAAAATTAACTGACAAGGCTGTTGCTGATATTATCGCTAACCCCAGACTCGCTGAAGATCTGATGTCGGCGGGGAGCTATGCACATTTAAAAAATGGAACTAATTTATATGCAGCCAGTTTTGGTAAGGCTGTTGAACGTAGGGTTGCACAGTTAGTTAGTGACAATTCCCGATTAAGCAAACTTGTTGAACATACTGGTCAGGCCAAGGGGGCTAATGGACAGTTTATATCGAGCCCTGACTTCACCACTAAAGGTAAAGGCGTGTTCGACGTTACAACAAATAAAGCACTCCAAGCGCATATAGACAGATATACTAAAGCTGGTGTGTATACTCCCTATAATGATATTGGTTACTTGGTATATGATGTCGTATATGGATTATCTTTCTAAAGCAAACTAATGGTAACTAAATATGACAAAAGTTCTTGAGAATGAAGAGTTCAATTCTATACATATAGACGAAGGTGGGGTTTTTAATAGTTTACGCTTTGAAAAATGTCTTTTTCAAAGCTGTAGCATACTTAGCAGAAAACTAAATGATAATAGTGATTTACCTCCTCGCTTTGAAAACATTCTCATTAAAGATTGCACTGCTCTTAATTGTGTAAGTGGCCCAGCTTTTTTAAAAGATGTAACTGTTGAGAATTTTAGGACCGGTGATATTTTTCTTATTTATTCCACTATGTTTCATCATGTAACATTAAAAGGAAAGCTTGGGGCAATAAAAATAAATAAAAAAGATTATGTGCGTGACTATGATAGCCATCAAAGACATATTGAGATGATGAGAACGAGATTTTATTCTCAGATAGATTGGGCGATGGATATATCACAGGCGAAGTTTTTAAGTTTCTCCTGCAAAGGTATCCCAGCAAAATTAATTAGACGAGATAGTGAGACTCAATTTGTTGTAACGAGGAAACGTTTCAACTCTATGGATGTACTAAATGCAGAATTTAAAGGACAATACCCGTTTGTTTATTTACTGCTGGAGCTCTTTTTAGAATCAGATGAAGATGACCAGGTATTAGTTACACCATTAGGCAAAGCAAAAAAATATTATCAGCCAATTCTCGAAGGATTTAGAGAGTTAAGACGAGCAGGAATACTCGAACCTAACTAAATAAGGGTTATATTCCGCCAGGATGAACGGCGTCTGGGCATAGAGTACGACCACCACAACCGGCCGGAAACACTCACCGACGTGATGGGCCGCGAACACCACACCGAATACAGTGGTCACGACCTGCCGGTGAAGATGCGCGGCCCCGGCGGTCAGTCAGTGCGCTTACAGTGGCAGCAGCACCATAAACTGAGTGGCCTTGAGCGCACTGGCACCGGCGCGGAAGGATTCCGCTACGACCGCCACGGCAACCTGCTGGCCTGGACGGACGGTAACGGTGTTGTCTGGACAATGGAATACGGCCCGTTTGATTTGCCGGTGGCGCGAACGGACGGTGAAGGCCACCGCTGGCAGTACCGCTACGATAAAGACACGCTGCAACTGACAGAAGTCATTAACCCGCAGGGTGAGTCATATCTTTATGTTCTGGATAACTGCGGCCGGGTGACGGAAGAGCATGACTGGGGCGGCGTGGTCTGGCGTTACCGCTATGACGCCGATGGCCTGTGTACCGCCAGGGTCAACGGCCTGGAGGAAACCATCCTCTACAGCCGGGACGCCGCAGGCCGCCTGGCAGAAGTCATCACGCCGGAAGGCAAAACGCAGTATGCCTATGACAAATCCGGCAGGCTGACGGGTATCTTCAGCCCGGACGGCACATCACAGCGCACCGGCTATGACGAACGCGGGCGGGTGAATGTCACCACTCAGGGCCGACGGGCCATTGAATACCACTACCCCGATGAACACACCGTCATCCGCTGTATCCTGCCACCGGAAGATGAACGCGACAGACACCCCGGTGAATCCCTGCTGAAAACCACGTACCGCTACAACGCAGCCGGAGAACTGGCAGAGGTCATCCTGCCGGAGGATGAGACGCTGACGTTCAGCCGTGATGAGGCAGGACGTGAAGTGCTCCGGCACAGTAACCGGGGTTTTGCCTGTGAGCAGGGCTGGAATGCAGCCGGTCAGCTTACCAGCCAGCGCGCCGGACTTTTCCCGGCGGAAGCCACATGGGGCGGACTGCTCCCCTCACTGGTGCGGGAGTACCGTTACGACAGCGCGGGCAATGTGTCGGCTGTCACCAGCCGGGAAGATTACGGACGGGAAACTCGCCGGGAGTACCGGCTGGACCGGAACGGCCAGGTCACGGCGGTGACAGCCTCAGGCACCGGGCTGGGCTATGGCGAAGGCGATGAGTCCTATGGCTATGACAGCTGCGGCTACCTGAAGGCGCAGTCTGCGGGCTGGCACCGGATAAGTGAAGAGACTGACCAGTATGCCGGAGGCCACCGGCTGAAACAGGCCGGAAACACGCAGTATGACTATGACGCCGCAGGCCGGATGGTCAGCCGCACCAGACACCGTGACGGCTATCGCCCGGAAACAGAGCGGTTCCGGTGGGACAGCCGTGACCAGCTGACCGGGTATTGCAGCGCACAGGGTGAGCAGTGGGAATACCGCCACGACGCCAGCGGCAGACGAACAGAGAAACGCTGCGACCGGAAGAAAATCCGCTTCACGTATCTGTGGGACGGCGACAGTATTGCGGAAATCCGGGAATACCGCGATGATAAACTGTACAGCGTACGGCACCTGGTGTTTAACGGCTTTGAGCTGATAAGCCAGCAGTTCAGCCGGGTACGGCAGGCGCATCCGTCGGTGGCCCCGCAGTGGGTGACACGGACGAATCATGCGGTGAGCGACCTGACGGGCCGTCCGCTGATGCTCTTTAACAGTGAAGGTAAAACCGTCTGGCGACCGGGACAGACCAGCCTGTGGGGGCTGGCACTCAGCCTGCCCGCAGACACCGGCTACCCGGACCCGCGCGGGGAACTGGACCCGGAAGCCGACCCCGGCCTGCTGTATGCGGGACAGTGGCAGGATGCAGAATCCGGGCTGTGCTATAACCGGTTCCGGTATTACGAGCCGGAAACCGGGATGTACCTGGTGAGTGATCCGCTGGGGTTGCTGGGGGGTGAGCAGACTTACCGGTATGTGCCAAATCCGTGTGGGTGGGTTGATCCGCTGGGATTGGCTGCAAGTTCTAAAATCAGCAGTTTGATGGACTATATTGGCGATGGTCGTCGTGTTAGTGGGCATACGGGTTTCCTGGATGGGGTTCGTTTATCACGTAGTCAAATAAACAATATTGCTAAAGAAATGGAGAAGCTAGGAATTAAAGTAATAAGGAAAGCAGATAAATATTTGCCACCAAATGCTAGGGCAGCTTTTGATTATGGCCTTCGCAATATTTATCTTAGGAAAAATGCTACCTTATATGAGGTGTATCATGAAGTGATTCATGCTAAGCAATTTGCGAAAATTGGACGAGAAGCATACGAAGCACTAGGACGTTTATCTAGGGAGGAACACGTTCTAAATGAAATATTAAAAAGTAAAAATTTATTCAATGAGGCGGAAATAGCTCATGCCATAAAATATGTTGAGGGATTGAGAGAAAAATTCATGATGGGACTAATAAATTGATAAAACATAACAAAATAACTATCGAAATGGCTCTTGACTTGGCTCGGCGTGAGTTAGAGTTAAGGGAAATTCCTTATATTAAAAATAGTCTACATGCCAATTACAGCTATAAATCTATTAGTATTGGTTCTAAGCAAGGTTGGTTAATTTCAGCGAAATTAAAAGTCCCTGAAACTTTTGAGCCTGATATGATATTTATTGAGATATCTGACCCAGAAGGTTTTATTAATATTCCTGATGTATTATAAACTACGTTAGAGGTTTTGTTATAAGGTAATCGGTTTCTTTACAGACCGCTGGCGTACATCGCACAGAGGCTGCTAACAGGGATATTCCTGCCTGGATGAACGCAAGGCAAGATCATGGAAATAGTGATATACATCACTATTTCCATCCTGATTTTAGCTATCGCATTAATAAAACAGCGGATGTTAGCCAATATCGAAACCAGTAACCCGTATCACGCCCAGTACATCCTGCGCCGCCGCGATGATTACCTGGTGCTGTTCGACCGTGATGCCCTGAGCTGCCGCTTCTTTTATGACGCCTTTCCGGGAATGCGTCTGCGCCACCAGGTGACCGGCGATACCGACGATGACCGCCTGGCACACAGCCCCGCAGACCGGATGTATACAGGGAAAGATCATCAGAAGTACACTTTTTGTACTAAATAATTCACATTTTATGTTTAAAAATTGAGATATTCCTCATTACCTGAAGCTGTTTTTTATTGCTTATACATGATCAAATACTCCTTACATAATTAAGGAGAACAAAATGGAACTTAAAAAATTGATG
>Ga0233370_1000069_pt1 | contig 12478 bp, 15 predicted proteins | sample ElkDunMinimDraft_2_FD_180686 | JGI IMG/M metagenome (GOLD analysis project Ga0233370, IMG submission 180686) | Fecal eukaryotic communites from dung pellets of Tule Elk in California, USA - Elk Dung D2 | ecosystem: Host-associated > Mammals > Digestive system > Large intestine > Fecal | place...
ATTGTAAGCATATGCTAACAAGGATTACCTGGGGCAAAAATCTGTTAGCATAGACTAACACAACAAAGTGGATAAAAAATATCAAGTGTAAAATCGTAAAATATTTGTCATTATTTAGTTAAATTATCGGTGGATTATTAATGGACTATTTATCATTTAGAAATAAACTAAATATCGTCAAGTTATCGATAAAACAAAAGGTGTCCAATTTAATGGACACCTTTATTCATTTTAGCGTTTTCTTGCATATACTTTCGTTGTCACATTAGTTATTGTGTCAGTGCTCTTAGTACTGTAGGTGCTTGTACTAAAGTTATATTCTGCCCAGATTGAACCTGAACCGGTCAGATATATTCGTATTAAATCTAAATACTGATTACCTGGGTTATTCATACCGATCATAATTTTTGAGGATGGAAGATAAGTATCAAGTGACATATGCCATAATTCAGTATCATCATGATTTACTTCTAACACATATTCATAATCAGCAAAAGGGTAATCTGTTATAGCGTTATTTATAGCAGTGCCTATAGTGTTTAGTATATCAGCAAAAGTTGTTGTTGCAAAAGTATGCGTATCAAGAGTTACGGTATTAAGATCAGTAACCTGACTCAATGCACTATTTGCAGTAGCAGTTGCAGCAGCAGCATTTGTTATTGCAGTATTAGCAGTAGCGACTGCATTATTAGCATTAGTATTTGCAATTACAGCACTATCAATTGCAGTCTGCGCATTTGTTGCAGCAGTTCCAGCAACTTCAACTGCACTTGCTGCGGAACTAACCGCAGTTGCAGCGTTAGTATTTGCATTGTAAAGCTCTGTATCAATAGTTGCATAAGCTCCGTTCTGATCCACCAGATATGTCGGTTTATCTGTACCAATCCACTGTGGTAGACCATAGTTTGTAGTTTGATTAGTAAAACTCATAAAACACCTCCTATAAGAATTTATCAAGCAGTTAATAAGCTGCTTATTGAATCATACTCAGTTGCAGTATAATCAAGCGCATCATAAGTGGTTGCAGTATAATCAAGTGAATCATAGTGCGTAGCAGTTGCTCCATCCATATGGAAAGAAGCTAACCAGTCAATAACAACTGGAATAAGTACACGTTCACCAGTATAAGGATGATACATATAAAGGCGATCATCACCAATAAATGTGTTATAACCGTAAAAATCAAAATCATAAGCGGTTATACTATCATCGAACTGCGCACATGTAATATTAGATGTGTCCCACTGGTGACAAGTAAAAGCTCCACTTCTGATATAATCTGACATAGTATTGATAATATTCTGGAGTGTATCAAGTTTTCCAGTAAACGGACTAATAAGCTTCATATCAGGTATTAAACTATCAACATAAGCTTTAAGAGCTGCAAGATCCTGATCAATTTCAAGCTTTAAGATGTCATTTTTATAATCACTATACTCTTTACCGTCCTGATAAAGTTCAAGTGCATACGCTTTTAGTCTTGCTTCAAGACCATCAACAAGCGACTCAAGTTCGAGTACAACATTATCAACATAAGTTGTAAGATTAGCAACGCTGGTATCAACATAAGTCTTATACTCTTCTATTGTATCTGAAAAGTCGTCAAGTTCTGCTCTAAACTCTGCAAGCGATTTTGTCAGAGTTTCAGATAATTCGCTGATCTGTTCACTATGTTCATTAAGTGTTTCTAATAGTCCTGCGTATTCTTCAAGCAGTAATTTAACTTTTTCAATTATCCAACCTAAATCACTATCATAATTCCTAGTATGTGGAAATTCAAAGAAACTCAATATATACACCTCCTCACCAGATAGCTAAGAAATTTTCCTTTTTAAAACATTCAGTGATCCATTTGTAAACATTAAAACCACCAAGAAGATCAACTTCTTGTAAAAACATTTGCTGCGATGTGGTAACGCCTATATTACCGTGTGCGCGTCCACGAGCATCATAACTTGTAATATCTGAACCACTGTGCGATTCTGTGATATCACGCTGATCAGTTCCGGAATTAACAGTTGAGTCTGTACCAGAATCCGTTGTTGTATCAGTACCAGAATTAGTTTGTGTTATATCACTAGTAGCAGTAGACTTAGAATCATTGACAAAACTATTAGAATCATATGGACTGACTGTATTAGTTGTTGTATCATCCTGATCAGTAGTGATTTTTAGACCATGCTTCATTTCGCGTTTCAAGCCATGATTTAGCGATTCTATGTGTCCGTGAGTTAAATCATCGTCCGTGTGTACTAAATGCCCGTGAGCAAGCTCTGACGTGTTTTCATCGGCATACATTCGATCGTAGTTTTCAAGTGGTGCATATTCAATCTCTATAAGGTTGCATATTCTTGTAATATTCCAAGCGTGAGAAGTGAACCACTGCGCAATCGCATCTTTCATTGTTTGCGGTTCGTCAAACATAGGTATAAGCAGTCCGCAGTCAATCATGATCTGACTTTTCAAGATATCAACATCAAGTCTATTATCTGGAAGAGTCACACCGTCTAATATAGTGCTATCCCATTGATACATATTATTAAAGTTCAATCTGATCACCTCCAGACAACACTGCCTGATCAATTTTCTTCTGCCTAAATTCAAGATTTAGACCGTAAAGATCATTAGCAACTTGTAAACCCTCATTAACTGTGTCAATCCAGTTTTCAACATTAACAACAGTTTCCTGATTGTTAGCGTTAACTTCATCAGTAATTTGACGCTCTTTTTTGTACTTGTTATATGTGTTAATACCTATATCACATAAAAAGTCGTTCTTGATAGCTTCGCGCGTTTCAAGTATTTCATTAGCAACATAAGTATTTTTAACGTCGAACAACGTCCAGTTCGTATCATCGTCCGAATTATAGAATACTGCAGGTTTACCCATAGCAATTTCGTCATAAAGCTTTTTAAGTGTCTGCGCGTGCGCTCTGTCTTTAGCTTCACCGATAAAAGCAACTTTACTGTTCATTAGATTAACTGATATAGAGCTATCACAAGAAGCAAGAAGATAACTATATCTGTTTAGCATGTTCATAATCCCTCTATGATCATGTTTAAGATAGATTACTGCACCGTCAACACCTATCACACCACGCTTATTTACAAGATTAGTTGCGATTATGAATTCATTAGGATTATCAAAAATGTTATATCCGGTATCAGAACAACGCTGCGGTATAACACCGTATTCAGTATCAGTTATGCAAAACTTACCATCTATAAATAAGTGCCTGAAAATATAATTGATATCCCATAGATCATCACGGTTTGCAATTTCAAAATTACCAAAAATCTTAGATAAACACCAATCAAAGTAATAATGCGCGGACTTATTAAATACACCGTCAACTTCTTTTGGTTTCGTTGCAAAGAAATTTGTAATCAAATCTTTAAATTTAAAATCATCACTCAATGTAAAGCCCTCCATCCAGCGCGCTATTTATTTGACTCAAAATATTATCTGGACAATCAGCAGCTACCGACGCGTTATAAGTTTCAATATAACCAGATAAAGTAGATAGCGCTTTACTAGCAAATAAAGGTCTACCCATAACACTATTAACGCTTGCTGGTGTTACATTCGTGTTATGACATATTAAATTTATCTGAATAGTCGTATCATAAAAACCAGCTGCACCACCATAACCACCAACCATTGACGGACTCATTTTAAAGGCAGCAGCTGCAAAATTAGCAAGACCGGACACCGTTCCAAGTATATCTCCAGATAAAGCGCTAGCAGCTTCTTGTATTAGCGATCCGAAAACTTTAGAAGTATCAGTTTTATAAGTTGATACCGGTATACTTGAAGCAATATTTCCGTTATAGGTAGCAAGCATATTAGAAGTCGCACCACTATGTGGCATAAGTGTGTAAGATACTGCACCAGTCAACAAATCAATAGTTCTTGATACATCAATGCTACTTTCACTTATCCAGTCCGCTGGATTAAGTGGCACTGCTCCAACGTAAGGAAGTAATATAGACATTTCTGTATACGGACTTAAGTTTCTAAAGTCGGAAAAATGCCAAGGTATAGTGACCGTTGTAATATCACTAATCATACGTCCGGTAATTGGATATCCAAGCGTACTGCAAGTATAATCACCTAATACTATATAATCCGGAGTTGAAGCACATGGAATATCTGTAATAGATAAAGGAAATAGTTTACAGTCGACTATACAATCCCAAGCTGATCCGAAATACTGCAGAAGCTTATCAAGTGTGATAGTTCCTGATATAAACTCATCCGCAAGACCTGACAATTGATTACCGCTCATAGCATAAGCTAAATTTATACCAGTTAGACCGTTAGCACCGGCACCCGTGCCAATACACTGTAAAATAAAACGCCCATTTGACGGTGTAGTATATATCGCGCTGCTTGATGAGTGATAATATGTATTATCAGAAGTCTGCTGCAATCTACTATCAATAACGCTGGTATCATGCTCCGACGCACAATATTTAACAAACGCGGTTGTAGCGAGTATTTCCGACTTGAAACTAGCGTATGGATCAAGTTGTAATTCCAGCTGCGTTATACCTTCACGCAAACTAGTCGGAGTAACATAAAAATATAGACCGTTAAATTTAGCATAGTTATAATTAAATTCATTTCCAGATATAGTTAATACTGGACTATACATATTTGTTGGCGCTTTAAGTGACACTGCTTTAACAGTGCCACTAGTCGCCGGTTGTTTAGTTGAATTTATACGTTTACTAAAATTATAAAGCTCTATATTCATATGCGCTCCAATTAGTTAAGTGTAAAGATAAGACCGTTTTCAGATAGATCATTAAACCACAACTGTTTAAGATGATGATACTGGTTATAGTAAAGACCAGCAGCATTGACCGGTGTTGTTCTAACAATGTTCATCTGCTTATAAATACCCAGCGCTTCACGATCTGTAAGAGTACCAACGATATTTGATACAGTAGTTTCTGCGCTATCTGAGGAACGTTTAATCTTAATCTGGTTTGGTGTATCTTCTGACTGGAAATAGTTCATTTCAGAGAAGCTTCCAAGGTCAACCAGCTCTTTGTGGAATGCTGACCACTGAACAACAGTTTCAAGTGCTGCTTCAAAGTCAGTAAATACTCTTAGTTTCTGCATAGCCTTTGGAGTGTGCCTTGTTTCCGTACCGTCGTTATAAAGCTTTGACATATCTGTAAGGCGCTTTGAATATGTGTTCATTGTTTTAACTGCGTATCTTAAAAACGCATCAGATAACATAGCAGTTGCTGGTGTTAATGACTCACCACTTGCGGCATTATATAAAGTAACCAGTTTAATTTCTCTATCAGTTCCAGAAACTTCTGCTATAAAGTTACCTAGGCAAGTTCTTCCAAGTCCTTCAAGTCCAAGCTCGATAGCGTTCTGCATTTCGCCAAAAATAGCGGAAATAAATGCACCCATCTTATTCACATTTGTAAAAGCTTCTCTCAGGTGTTCATCCTGAATCGTGATATGGTACTGATAAGGAGTTCTTGTAACAAATAGTTTCTGTTTTGCTTCTGGTTTTGCAATCTTGTAATGATCTACACTTGAACCGTCTGTGAGATCATAACTTTCATCCTCTTCAGCAGTAGGCATAGATACTTTAATTTTCTGCAAAATAGCGCCCATCTGAAAATCATCAATAACCATATCAGCAAGTTTAGAAGTGTACTTTCTGTATGAAATAATTGTTTTACCAATGCGCTGCGCTAGTGTATTTAGGAATGCTTCTGTATTTGAGCTTGAAGAAAGTACAGTATCACCAAGTGACACTAGTGTTGAAGCGTCAATAACTTCAATTGCTTCACCTAAACCTTGCTCTACTACGCTATTAACCAGTGTATAGATCTGTGTTGTATCCATTAAATTACCTCCATATTTTATTTAAAACATTTCGTTAATTAGTTCTTCAGGTGACTTATTCGCCTGATTATTTACATTACTTTGTCTTGCTAGCGTAAAATTGACTTCTTTTGTCCTCTTTAATTCAGTTAAAATAAGTTTCTGTTCTTGCTTTAACTGATCCAGTTCAGACTTAAGAGAATCACGCTCTGCAATAAGATCATCAATTTTAAATGTTCCAGCAGCATCACCAGCACCAGCAGCATCACCAGCACCAGCAACATCACCAGCAGCACCAGCAGCATCACCAGCACCTGAAGAATCACCAGCAGCGCCATTTATAATTGATAGACCGTTTTTCTTTAAAAGTTCATTTAACTGTTCAGTGTTTAGACTCTGTGTATCACTCATATAAACCTCTCCGCTTGATTATATTGCAAATTGTATTATTGTATACAATACAATTGTTAAAATAATAGGCTATACAATTTCTTGCGCTGCACCGGCGCTTGTACACTCTTCTGGAGTTGTGCTCGTACAATCGTATAGCCTATTTACAATATATCACATATAATATTTTTTGAAAAGTATTTCGCAAACGCGATTTTCAAAATAAACATTACGTTTTTCAATGTAGTTTTCCCAGATCTTATAATAAAAACTGGTAAATCTGTTTAGATCAACTTTATATGCTTCAAATGTTGGAGGACTACCAGCAACATGCGTTGATACATAGTATAAGCTCTTAGACTTGTGTTTATAAATACATATTTCACCGACTTTGACGATAGCTTTAAAGTCACGCAAATTATAAGATCTTATATAATTATCGTCGTGTGTTTTAAATCTGTTAGAGATAGACATTTCCATAAATTCGTTAACGTCTGCTGCTGCTCTGTATAAAGCAGTATCAGCCTTTGCATTTGATACTGGTGAATCCTGAATAAGAATTAAACAGATACCGCGCTTTTTATCAATCCACACCATTTGATTATTTAAGATCATATTTTCTGCGCGGTTTACCAGTTTAAAGCCTATAAAGATATCGTTATCAATTCTATTAGCATTAGCAAGTGATACTACTTTTAGCGGTTTATCTCCTGATAGTTCCCTATTACGGTTGATAGTTTCATACATATTCAAAAAAGCCATAAATTCTTCTTTTAGCGGTCTTTCGTGCGCTTCTGGTATAAACTCGTCATTTATTACAATTTCCACGTCTGACGCGTCAAAACCACGCATAGAAGATATAGTTGATAGCGCAGCAGTGTATCCAAGTGGAACACCTTCCGGAACGTCTTTATCCTGATCATTTTTGACAAAATTGTAAAAGGCAGCATTATCTTTAGAAATTGACTTTGTAGATATATTCCAGCCAAGATCACTATTTAACTTTTTAAACGGACAAAACTCTGGTTTATTAATTAGATCTGTCTGTTTTTGTGTGCGTCTTAAAAGTAGAAATTTAAGTTTTTCTTCTATAACTTCCTTAAGTGCTCCGTATGTTTTACCAGTACCACGTCCGCCAACTATAAATATAAATGGCACATCAATATTAAATATTGTCTGGAAGTTTAGAAAACCATTATCCAGAAATATGTTTAATTTTTTCATGTGAAATATCTCCTTTATATAGCAAAATAGCAGCTATTTAATAGCTGCTATAATGCGTAGTGAATTGAGTTTATCGACTAAATATCTTATGAGGGGAGATATTCAGTTAGCCGTCATAGTAGCATGATAGATATTCTCTACCAGCTTTTGTCATACCAGCATCAATTTTTACTGGTATACCGATTTCCGCTTCATCTGCAAAAAATGCCCAGATATCTGCAAAATCTTTTTGTACTGTTTTTGAATTACTAGTAAATATTTCGTTTTCTTTTGTTAGAAGTGATAGAAGGGTTGCTTCTTTTCCTTCACTGTCAAGATCCTTGTAAAGACACCATGCGCAAACTTCAATAGTTTGTGATTTCACTGTTTTAAGTGATTTCGCTGCTGGTGACTTTGTTAAAAAGTATAATTCTTTTGGTGTTAGTTCTTTTGACTGCTCTAAAATTTCCATAATTTCTTTACCTCGTTCTTTTGTTTAATTTTCTGTATCTGTTTAAGTAAATGTATCATTGCCAGTATTACTATATCATACTATTAACGATAAATCAAATATAAAGTTCACCGTTTAACAATCGTCTGTACTCTTCTGTGACTCCTAGTGTATATGTTGAATCTTTAATAAATACGTTAGATGTTATTTTTATTTCTTTGTTTTCAGGTGTTATATAGGTTGTTACTTCCGGATTATCATTATAAATTGACTCTGTACCACCGGCATCCTTAAACGTAAAACCCTCTTTAAAAGCTTTAAGACCTCCGAACTTTTCAAGCTCTGTAGCACCTTTTTTCTTATTTACTCCGGCTATAGTAACATGTAATCCTTTACCGTCTACATAACAATATTTCTTTGATCCCATTGTTTTAAACTCGTCATAGACTCCATCAACTTCAAATACACCCATATAATGCACTTCACCGTTCATGTCGGTTGCATATGCTCCGGACTCTTTACTAGCTTTTATTCTTGCATTATTAAAATCACTAAAATCAACGTCACCAACATATTTAACTGAATCTGTATCAGTATATAAAAAGTATGCGTCTTTAGTGTCATGAACTAGTCTTATACCTTGCTCTAACATATACCTTGCGTGCGCAGTTACCCAAACACCCCAAGCGTAAGACTGATAAGCAGTTTTATAAGATTTAAGAAGCAGATCTTCTTCATTTTCTTCCTGAACTTTAAATTCACCACCCTCAAATAATATATCTTGCTTGACTGGATCTTGCGCTGACATACCGTATATAGAATTAAGTTTGTTTTTTGATTTCATATAAAAATATTCGTCGTCCTCATTGGTACTACCTTTTAGCGTTGTTTTTCTGTGATAATATTCCTTTGTAAGATCTGTTATTTGTGGTGGTAGCTCACCATATCTTGACCAGTAGACTTTCAGGAAGTTTATATGTTCAAAGTAGTATTCTGATAAAATAATTCTTAAATCTATATCGGTTATAGTCATTTCCAGATAATCCGCTGCAAGTATACGTCCGTTGTCGCGCACCGTATTAACAGTATTTCTTGACTTGTCCATTGATATATAAGGGCAGCCCCAAGTATGATCTAATAGGTCAAGACCGGTAAATGATACACGCATAAGGAGTGCTTTTTTACCTTTTTGTAAAAGTTCAATAATATGATTCTCTGATGTATCTTTTAGCAGATACCATTTAGACATCGGAAATAACTGGTTTACTTGTACATCGGGATAACTGCTTGACCTATCAGCAGATAATATTTTACGTCCACCGGTATGCGCCTGATCAATAATAACATCACTATATAATCTATTTGCGTGAGTGTTACCACCTCTAAATGCTTCGCGCAGCATTATATAAACGTCGTAAGGCGGTAACATATCATGCAATTGGTTATAGTTAAATAGTTTCATAGCTGCTTTTACATCACGTCTAACATAACCAGTAGAAGTTAATGGTATAGTTATAAGGTCGTCACCGTCTTTTTGTATTTCAATTTTGAGTGCCTGAACTAGTCCTTTAACATCGTTAATACAATATTGCAGTTCATAGTCAGTTAGATCTGTGTAATAAAAACGCTGCTTGCTATAGTCAAATTTATCTCCGGAAAGTTTCTGCGCTTCAACTTTCATTGATTGTAAGAATTTAGCAAGTCCCATGTTAGAGTGCAGATAACTACATCTAAATTCGATATGATTATCGTACATAGTACACTTAAGGATCTTACGACTATCAACTGCAAAAACCTCTTCGGGATCAAACGGATATATACCGCGTAAAAACTGGAATTCGTATGATAAGTTGTGTACATATAAGACCAACGTGTAAGATTCTAAACATTTAATGATTTTCTTTAGGAATAGTTTAAACTCTTCCCATGTGCGCCCAATAATAGTTTTATCCTCAATTTGACACTGCCATATGTACATAACTGCTTGTTCTATTTCGAGAATGCTGGTTGTTTCAATATCAAATGCACATACCAGATTTTTATATTTATGTTTTTTGTTTTCGACTGTATCAGCTTGTATTATATCCTGATAGTCGTAAGTATCCCATGTGTAAATCATATATCTAACATCTTCCTTAATCTTTTTGAGTCGATACCGGTTTTTGGTATTTTAATTTTTTCGGCTTTTTCTGCGTTATCTACGAAAGTTATAAAGGACTTCTTAAGAACATCAAGTGTAATCCCTTTTTTCTCATAGATATTAAATGCTTCTGCTACACGTTCAGAGTCACGCATACGTCCTTTTTTATACTGTCTTGAAAACTCCATAAATTCAGTAAAACGTTTGAAGTTTTCTTTAGTTACGAATGTATAACCGTTCTCATGGAGCGTATCAAGTGACTTTTCTATAAGATCACGTTGTCCTGTAACGGTTGATGTTTCCGCGTGAACGAATCGCGCTAGTTTGGCTAATCTTCTGTGTAGTTCATCTTCGTTTTCTTTTCCTTTTAGTTCTGATAAGGGTTTCAGGTTTGTTACGTTGTTTTTATAGATTTGAGTGTCATCGAAACCAGCTTTTTTAAGTCGCTGAAGTCGTTTACGGGCTATTGACCTTAAACGGCTATATTCTTTTCTAACTTCTGTTTCTGATCCAAGTGACCTTGCTTGCTCAATTGCTACCGGTGTATATGAACGTAGTGGAGCTTTGAGGGACGCGCGCGCCTTATTTTTAAACGGATTATAGGTAGGCATTTAATCACCTCCTATTATTTAGTAAGCATTGAGTGTGATATACCTTCCATTGGTGCGTTCGGTCTTGTATTAGTTCGCATTCTGTAATGTTTAGATTGACCGGTTTGCCGCAAATATCGCAGCATGGTGTTGTAGTTTGTTTTGACTTAATAAATAATGATCTGATTTTACTTTTATCCATAAACCCCCCTCCTATAATGTTAGGATTTTAAATAGTGCTCTGTTAACCAGTTATCTATCTCATGTTTAACAATGTAGTTAATCAAAAAGCTACGGTTGTAGTTCTTTTCTTTGTTATCTTTAATGATTATGTCTAAATGTTTTAGTGTTTGTTCGTCGATTGATATTGTTATTTTCTTTTTATTCATGTGTAAACCTCCATAAATTATTATACTATATTACGTTTCAGAATCATCTGGTTTCACGTTTTATATTCCTTCACAAATAACAGTTATACATATCAGGAAATAAATAAACACTGCTGCTAATGCTATACTAAAACGTATAAAGGAATATTTATAACTTAAATAGCAGCATAATATTACATATATTATTAACACTATACTTTTATATCCATTTATCATTTTGATCCCTCTCTTTCAATCTTATCTTTAGCACATTGTGTCATATCATCAATCATTTTACCGTATTCTATTTTTAATGATTGATATTTTGCTAATAGGTCACTAGCTTTTTTAATTGCTTCTCGCTTGTTAATTGCTTTTACATTAACTTCATAATAACTACCTAAGTCAAGTATTTGTATATCAGGTCTACCAAAGAAACAATAACATTTATCATCTATTACACTATTATCTCTAAATACTATACGATAATATAAATGATCGATGTATTGCTCATATAATACTTCTGGTTCCTCATATTCTTCTATATAACAAGGATTATCATATGTAGAATATAATGCACTTAATTTAATTGCTTTATCATGATTATTAGTGACACCTCGTATTTGTATATCGCTATATTCACCACTCAAAATAACGTAGTATTTCATTATTCATCCCCTTTAACTCTGTTAATATCATATTGATACATACCTTGTTTCATACGCTTATCAATAACCTTTTTAATTATTTCTGGATAATATTCTTCTAAATAAGCATATGTTAGTTCCATTATCAATCTTTCATCAATATCAAATAGTATTGCAGTTTGCAGCACTTTAGCGTACATCAATGATAAATGTTGCGCTAATATGTCCGCAGATTCATCAATATATTCTGATACCTTACATTTAATACAATCACCTTCCTTATATTTCTTTTGATCATCAATAATAAATTTGAACATTTAATCACCTCCTGAAAGATATATTATCATACTAAATAATACTACGCAATAATATTTCATACTTTCATTATTTCGATAACTTCACGTTATTTCAATTATTTCTAATTGTTAAAAAGTCCATTAATAAAACCCCGATAATTTAACTATTTTGTGACAATTTCTTTACGATTTTACACTTGATATTTTTTATCCACTTTGTTGTGTTAGTCTATGCTAACAGATTTTTGCCCCAGGTAATCCTTGTTAGCATATGCTTACAATTGTCTATTTTTCGTTTACTAAAATCCCTTGTTTACTGGGTTAGAGGTGTGTGTACGTTTTATTGATAATGTCAAAATTAGGGTTTATGATATTTCGTTAAAATCCTTTAGTGTGCTAAAGTCATTAAATTACAAGTGTTATTGCCATGTAGACCGCATGAATACTGTATTTGCGACTTGATTTATTTTGTGCTTGACAAATTGAAAATGTGGGAAATTTCGTAATTGTATACCGGTATACAACCATAGCAAAAA
>Ga0233370_1000070_pt1 | contig 12423 bp, 15 predicted proteins | sample ElkDunMinimDraft_2_FD_180686 | JGI IMG/M metagenome (GOLD analysis project Ga0233370, IMG submission 180686) | Fecal eukaryotic communites from dung pellets of Tule Elk in California, USA - Elk Dung D2 | ecosystem: Host-associated > Mammals > Digestive system > Large intestine > Fecal | place...
AGATGGCTATGTTTAAGTGCCTACAGACCTGTAAAACGCCGCCTACACCTGCGGATGTTATTGAGCAGATAACTTCTATGCACAGAGCGTTAGAGCCGTCTGACGAAGAATTATGGACGGTGTACACGAGAGCATTGAGAGATACCAATACTCAAGTGTCGAGGTTTGGATATACGTATATCGACTCTACCGGGATTTCACAAGGGCAACAGGCGAGGCAGAAGGTTGACGAGATATGGAACGGACTCCCCGGGAAGATAAAGTCTTACCTTGGCTCAAAAGGTGAGCTAATGAGAAATGCTCAGGCTTGGGGCTTGGATGCCGACTATGCAGCATTTGAAAAACCTCGCTTCTTGAAGGCGATGCCGATAATGGAAAAGAGGCAAGAGTACAGCGGTCTTATGCTTGAGGGCGGTAGTAACAAATTCTTGCTAAGGGGAGAGTGAACGAGTGAGAGCGGAAGAGTATTTAAAGCAGATACGGAAAATAGATTCTATTATCGGTGATAAGAGTCGAGAGTATAAGCGGTGGGTGGAGATTGCTAAGGGGCTTGGTGGGGGCTTTTCCGTTGGAGACCGTGTACAGACTACGAGAAATCTTCAGAAAGGCTCGGATGCCGTAATAGAGTACATAAGTATCGAGCGAGAGATAAAAGAGCTTGAGCGTAAAAGGAAGGGCATTATAGATACTATACAGCAATTGCCGTATAACGAGTATAAGGTGCTTTACGGAATATACGTTGACGGGTATATGCAGAAGGAGCTGCCGAGTCAGTTTGATAAATCCTACGAATGGGTGAAGAAGAAAAAGCGAGATGCGCTGAAGCTCTTGCAGGATATCTTAGACGAAAAAAGGGGATGACCATTACGGTCATCCTCTTGTTTAGTTCTCGAATTTATTCCAATCAGGGGCAGTAGGTGTTTCAGGATTATCAACGAGCTTGTCGGTATTTTTAACAAGTTTATCGGAATTATCAATAAGCTGTCCAAAGCCATATAGCAAAAGACTACTGATCCATGAAAACAACGGGCTGAGTATTAAAGAAACCAATCCGAGAATCATTGTACCGGGTTCGTGTTCTACTGTTCCGATTATTTGACACGCAAAAAACGACAAGAAAGCAAAGGTGCAACCTATCCAAAAGACCACTACTGCAAAAGTTTTGATTTTCTTACCGGGATTATTAAACATAGCTAAACTCCTTAAAAAGATATTGCCTTGTATTCTATCAGATATTTGTTAATAGATAATTGCCAAAGTTTAAACTTTTTTAAAAGCATTATTCTTCATAATCGTACTTAACTATGTTTTCTGCCTCGCCGGGCTTAAAGCAAGCGGTTAAGCTGATAGCAAGCATTAGAGCGGTTATTATAATCATTTTTATATCTCTCCTTCGCAAAGTTCAATTCTAAAGTGGTGCGATATATGGGAGAGGGTATGACCGTCTTTTATTCTAATGAGAATTTCTATGTATTCATCAATCTTTGAAACATCAAAGGCTCTGGGGTCGTGCGTGCCGATTTCGTAAAGAATCTGCGCTGCTTCGTAAACGGTTGAACATTCGCAGGAAAAACTATGATTTATGATGTGATAAGTGATTTTGAAGTGTTTCATTGTAAATCCTCTCTTTCTTTAGTGGGCGGTTTAGCCGCCGCCCTCGGCTCTGCGTGATTATCGGCTGTATTCCTCGCACCACTCGGTCATTTCCTCGATAGTCTCGGTTTCGTTCTCGGTGAGGCTCATATTCCCGATGTCCTCGTGGTGTGTACTGAGCCAACAAACGAGTGTCGGAAATTCACGGAAATGCTGCTTGCATTCTCTTTGGTCAAGCTCGTAAATACTGTAGTCGCCTACTCTGTCTACAAATTTCATTTTTCTTTCTCCATTTCTCCGGGAGATTAGCCGCTCCCGGTCGGCATATTATGTTAATTGTTTATGCGTTTACTGGTTGGAGCTTGTCTTGCTGAACGGGGTTTACTCTCTCGCTTCCCCAGAGGTCTCTTATCTGCTCAAGGGTAAAGCTCTTTTTGGAGTGCTTCTGATAGCCTTCTTCATGGTAATACCAAGCGTTCTTATTTTTGGAATACTTAAAGCGGAGCTGTTTGAGGGTTTCACGGTTGGGGTAGGTGTTTCCTGTTATCCATAACCAAGAGCCGCATATCTCTATTTCAATGCCGTCAAGGTGTATCAGCTTTTCGAGGATTTCACGGAATTGCTCAGGTGTCTCTTTGCTTTCTTCTTTTGCGGTGTAGGTCTCGCCGCTTGCGCTCTTGTGTACATTCTTTAAACGTGCGAAGAGCTTGTCATACTCGGCGTTGATCTCTTGCATATCGGCTGTGTTACCGCCTTTGTCGGGGTGGTGCTTGAATACGAGCTTCTTGTATTCCTTCTTGAGTTCTTCAAGGGTTTGGGGATTGTTGAACCATTTCATTTTTTCGTTTCTCCTTTTCGTTTTTTTGTTGGTGGCTGGCTCGCCTCGTCTGAGATTATTATACACCCGTCAGCGGTGTTTGTCAATCTCGGAAATTTGCACAAAGTTTCAGCGGGCTTTTTGGTAATTTTGCACACTTGACACAGGTGTATATTTATAGTATAATATAAAGGCGGAAAGGAAGTGAGAAAATGGCTATAAGATGTAAAATTGATATATTGGACGAGCTAAAAAAGGCAGGATATACAACTTACCGATTGAGGCAAGATAAAATAATGGGTGAGAGCTTAATACAACGCTTGCGGAGCGGCGGAGTTCCTGAGATCGTAGTTATAGATAAACTATGCAAACTATTAAAATGCAAGCCCGAGGATATCATTGAATACGTAGAGGATTAAAAAATACCCAAAAATACCTAAAAATACCCCTTTTTACCCCTTTTTACCCATTATTACCCTTGAAATACTGTACGGGGTATATTATACTTATACTGTAGAAGTAGATAGAAAGCACTTACCGATAAAAGGTAGGTGCTTTTTTGCGTTGTTAAAATGAAGCGAAGCACCAGCGGACTCCTTGCTTTTTTAGTACTTGTTTCTCAAGGATACCGTCAAATACCTTCTCCGGGGCGGTTACTCGGTAGCCGCCTATGGTGTGAGCGATTTATAGAAAGGGGGAGAGAGTATGCTGACCGCAAAGCAAGAAAAATTTGTACAGGGAATTATAGAAGGAAAGAGCCAAGCGGAAGCGTACCGCTCTGCTTATAGTGCCGAGAAGATGTCCGATAATGCGATATACCGTGAAGCAAGTCTCTTATACTCAAGCCCAAAGATAGCCCAAAGGATAAACGAGCTACGGGCAGAGTTAGTTAAGCCGAGCATAATGACAGCTCGGGAACGCCTTGAATTTCTCACGGGAGTCATAAACGGCACAAGGGGAGAAAAGATAACAGAGATAGTAGACGGCAAGCCCGTTGAGATTGAAGTGCCTGCAAGTATGAAGAATAGACTAAGCGCAATTGACATTATGAATAAGATGCAGGGCGAGTATGTTCAGAAGGTAGAGGCAGACGTAAAGAGAGAGTTCACTATCAATATTGAATTGAGTGACGAGTGATGCAGATAAACATAAAGATATCCAAGAAGGTATTTAATGATGTGTACCTTCCATTCCTCGATAATACGGACAGATATTTGCTATTCTACGGCGGCGGTTCTTCTGGAAAGAGTTATTTCATAGCGCAGAGATTTATATACAAGCTTATACACCCTACTCGCTGTAATTTGCTTGTAGTGCGACAGACAGGAGATACCAATAGACGAAGTACATTCCCTTTGCTAAAACAAGTCATATCCAATTGGAATTTATCAGAGCATTTCAAGATAAATGAAAGTGATATGCGTATTAAGTGTAAGATCACGGGGAACGAGGTAGCCTTTGCCGGGCTTGATGATGTTGAGAAGATTAAGTCTATAACCTTTGAGAACGGAGAGCTAACAGATATATGGGTAGAGGAAGCAACGGAGACACAAGAGGCCGACATCAATCAGCTTAAAGTCCGTTTGCGTGGTGGTAAGTCCAAGAAGCAGATGGTACTCTCCTTCAACCCGATAAACATTCAGCATTGGATTAAAAAGCACTTTATAGACAGCGGTCTTGCTACGGTGTGCTTTTCTACGTATAAGGACAACAAGTTCCTCACGGATGATGACCGCAAAGCTCTTGAGGACCTTAAGTATATAGATGAGTACACCTACGAGGTATATTGTCTTGGAAGGTGGGGTATTCTCGGCAAGACGGTATTTGATGCAAGGGCGATACAGGCTCGTCTCGATGCTATAGAGCAGATGCCAAAGCCGTTCCCTATCAAGACAGGCTATTTCATATACGACTATGACGGACTCAAGATAAGTAATATACGCTGGGTAAATGACAAGGACGGATATATAAAGCTCTATTCCCTTCCCAATCAGCCTGCCTTCACAGAGTATTGCATAGGCGGAGATACAGCCGGAGAAGGTAGCGACTTCTTTACAGGCCATGTATTGGATGCCAAGACGGGAAAGCAAGTAGCCGTGTTGAAACATCAATTCGATGCGGACCAATACACAAGGCAGATGTATTGCCTCGGTAAGTATTACAACGATGCGCTCATAGGCATTGAGGCTAACTTCGACAGCTACCCGATAATGGAGCTACAGAGACTCGGCTATATCAAGCAATACACGAGAGAGGCGCAGGACACCTATACAGGCAAGACCGAGAAGCGGTACGGATTCAAGACAACGAGCTTGACGAGACCGACTATTATCTCAAGGCTCATAGAGATTGTGAGAGAGCATTGTGAGACTATCAACGATAAAGATACCCTTGAGGAATTGCTGACGATTATACGCAACGAAAAGGGGCGTATAGAAGCTCCCGAGGGCGGTCACGATGACCAAATGATGGGGCTTGCTATAGCACATCACATAAGAGATCAAGTAGTATTCCCGACCGGGGTAATAAACGTTCCGCCTCAGCACCACTTCAATACAGAGAAACAATGGCAGAGTCAACGTGACTACGGAAATCCAAGAACTATTATTTAGGAGGATATATGGAGATATTGCTGATACTTACAGCCGGTGCGCTTAATGTAGCGTGCTTTTTTATTGGTGCGAAAGTCGGGCAGACAGTAGCAAAGGGAGAGAAGATAGAAATGCCGTCTGTAAATCTTACACAAGCTGCAAGAGGGCGGATAGACCGCAAGAAAGCTAAGAAAACACAAGACCGATACAATACCATTATGCGGAATATTGATAACTATGACGGCACATCAAACGGTCAAGAAGATGTGCCAAGGTGAGAGGTGATTAAATGGATCTTAACGAGATAAAAGAAACACCGATATGGCAGTTATACGAAAAGGGGCGTAACTATCATAGGCGTGTCGGCATTTATGAGGACACAGACCGCAATTACCGCTTTTATAACGGCGATCAATGGGCCGGGGCAAAGCTCGGCGGTGTAGAGCCGGTACAGAAAAACTTTATAAGACCTATAGTAAAGTATAAGCTGTCGGTTATTCATGATAACCTATACGCTATTGTCTATTCTTCTCAGAACTACGAAAACCACAATTTCCGCAAGGCGGCAGAGAGATACTGTGATATGCTTAACGGCTATGCGGCGAGAGTGTGGGAAAAGGATAAAATGGACAAGAAGGGGCGTAAAATTACCAAGGATGCCGCTATCAATGGCGAGGGCATTATTTACGTAGACTTCGACAAAGAGAAGATGATGCCCGTCAACGAGGTTGTCAATATGGCAGATATATATTATGGCAACGAGAATGACGATGAAATCCAAGACCAGCCCTATATCCTTATGAAAAAGAGACTTGCGCAGTCCGTAGCTATTGACCTTGCCTTGTCTCTCGGTATGAGCGAGGATAAGACGGAGTTTATCATAGGCGATAATGATACCTTTGAGGAAAGCGGAGATGCTGCAAAAGAAGAACTCGATGATAACGTAACTGTAGTATATAAGCTTTATAAAAAGGGCGGTACGGTACACTTCTCAGTTGCTACAAGGTGGATAACCATTGTAGAGGACGAGGATTTAGGTATATCCCTTTATCCTATAGCTCATTTCAATTGGGAAGAAAAGAAAGGCTCAGCAAGAGGCGAGGGAGAGGTCAAGAACCTTATACCCAACCAAATAGAGGTCAATCGTACCGAGATGCGCCGTGTTCTGACAGTCAAGGAACAGGCATATCCGATGAAGGTTATTGATGTAAGCAAGGTAGCCAATCCCCAAGCTCTTGATAATGTAGGTGGTACGATACACACCAACGGACAGCCTGTAGAAGATGTGCATAAGATTGTGGGTACAATTCCTCCGGCGCAGATGTCTCAAGATGTTGTAAAGCTCCAAGAGGACTTGATACAAATGACAAGAGACCTTGCAGGAGCAGGAGATACGGCAACGGGCGAGGTTGATCCCGAGGCTGCTTCTGGTAGAGCTATTCTTGCCGTACAGCAAGCTCAGCGTGCGCCTGTTACCGAACAAAAGGACGGATACAAAGATACTATTGAGGATGTTGCAAGGATATGGCTTGAATATCTCATAGTACACGCTACAAACGGCATAAACCTTGAAGAAAAGGTCACAGACCAAAACGGAGAGGAAACCGTACAGCTTGTCAAAGTTCCGCAGAGCGCATTAAAACAGCTTCAGGCAAGTGTTAAGATAGATATTACTCCCAAGAGTGCTTATGATCGCCTCGCACAAGAGCAGACGATAGAAAACCTACTGTTAGGAGGCTTCTTTAACGCACAGAAAGTAAGTGAGTTAGAAATCTATTACAAGGTATTGCCCGATGACTCCGTAGCTCCAAAGGTTATGATAGGTGAAGCAATAGAGTACATCAAGGAACAGCAAAGAAAGATTGCTATGATACAGGCACAGGCTCATTTGATGCAGCAGAGAGCGCAACAGTTCCTTATGGAAGATCCCGATGGACAGGCACAGCAGATAGCCGATGCGGAGGCTATGCTTATGGCTCAAAATTCTGCCGCTGACGAGGAAATCCCCGAGGAGGATGTTCCTATCGAGGGCGAGGAAGAAATGGAAGCACAGGAAAAGGAAATGGACGAGAGAGAGTCCGCAAAAGATAAACAGAAAGGCAAGAAAGGATAAAGAATGAAAAGGTTATTTATTTCACAGCCAATGAGGGGCAAAACTAACGAAGAAATCTTAGCCGTTAGAGAAAGAGCTATTGAGTCGGCAGAGCGGAATTTGGGAGAAAAGGTCGAAGTTATTGACTCTTTCTTTCAGGATGCTCCTGTAGATGCAAATCCTCTTTGGTTTCTTGCTAAATCTCTTGAGTTACTCTCTACCGCTGATGTGGCATATTTCACAAAAGATTGGGAAGAGGCGAGAGGGTGTCGCATTGAGAATGCTTGCGCCATTGAATACGGCATTGATGTGATTGAGGATTACAGAAAATAAGCACTCTTAATGGGTGCTTTTTTATATGACCAAGCGTGATGTCATTAAAAGCTCCGGGAAATACGGTGAAACAGACACCAATCAAAAAACAGGAAGGATATTCATTATGAACGAGAATGAAAACCTTGTAATCGAAGAGGTTACTGAAAACGTGGAGCAGACCACAGAAGAAACCCATCAGGAAGCAAAGACCTATACCCAAGAGGAGGTTGATGCCATTGTTGGCAAACGCCTCGCACGGCAGGAAGCACGTATCAAAAAGGACTACGAGCGCAAGCAGCGTGAGAATGACGAGCTTGTTGAAACGCTGAGAGCTGGAACAGGCAAACAGACCGTGGGAGAGTTGAACGACACTTTCACAAAGTTCTATCAGAGCAAAGGCATCAAGATCAACAAGAAGCCTGAGTATTCTACCGAGGATATAGAGGCCCTTGCAAGACACGATGCTGACGAGGTTATCCGTCTCGGTGACGAGGAAGTAGTTGACGAAGTAGACCGCTTGACAGAGATCGGAGCTGCCAATATGACCGCAAGAGAAAAGGCGGCGTTCAAGATATTGGCAGAGCATAGACAGAAAGCGGAGCGTAATCGTGAGCTTGCTGAAATCGGTATTACCGAGGAGGAGTATAATAGCCCAGAGTTTCAGAGCTTTGCTGCTAAGTTCAATTCCGACACACATATCAAGGATATCTATGATATCTACAGCAAGACATTACCCAAAAAAGAATTCAAAACTATGGGAAGTATGAAGAACAACACCACCGCTGATAACGGCGTAAAGGAATACTACTCTTTTGAGGAAGCAAGCAAATTCACAAAAGAGGATTTCGATAAAAACCCGGCGTTATATAAGGCTGTGGTTGCTTCTATGCCAAAGTGGAAATAAACCACGCTTCCCTACCAAGAAAGGAAGGTAAAACAATATGGCAGTAACTCATTTTATACAGACTATTTGGTCTAAGAAGATTCAGGACGATCTTGAGGAAAAGTGTAAGCTTGTACAGGATTGTACGAGAGAGTATGAGGGCGATTGCAAGTATGCGCAGACCGTTAAGATACTTGCTGTAGGCGACCCCACTATCGGTAACTACATCGGTCAGGACATCACCATTGAGGAAATGACCGACTCCAGTCAGGACCTCGTTATTGACGTTCAGAAGTATTTTGCTTTTGAGGTCAAGGATGTTGATAAGGCTCAGTCCGTTCCCGGACTTCCTGAGAAGTATCAGCAGAAGTCTATGCGCAAGCTCGCTCTTGCACGTGAGAAGTTTATCGGCGCACTTGTAGCAGGTAAGGCTCTGTCCTCTGCTGACGAGGAGGCAGGTAACACCAACTATAAGCCCGGCGCAACCAAGATCATAACCGCAGACAGCAACTCTCAGGCGGATATCAAGACCGCTCTTGACGATGCTATCATTACTCTCCGTGAGAATAATTTCGATGATGCCGGTATCATTGAGATTGACCCTCGCACTTATAAGACCTTCAAGGACGAGCTTATTGAGCTTAAGACCGCAAATGACGAGCTTATCAAGCGTGGCGTTGTAGGTCAGTACGACAATTACGATGTTAAGTCCACCAACAACGTATATCGTGACGGCTCTCACGTTTACTGTATCGTCCGTTCCGATAAGGCTATAGCCTTTGCAGGACAGATAAACGAGGTTGAGGCTGGACGTATGGAGAAGCGTTTCTCCGATTATGTCCGTGGTCTTGATACCTACGGCGCAAAGATCATTGCGCAGGACGAAATCGTTTGTGTAAAGATTCCCCTCGCTTAAGGGAATTGGTAAATCAAGAGGGAGCGAATGTCGCTCCCTCTTTTTTTGAAAGGAGAAAATATGACACACGAATTGTTTGTAGAACAGCCCGTGTTGGATCTTAAAGAGGGTATCAAGGTTACCCAAGAGACGGAACTTTTATATAAAAATGACAAAGTAGAGCAAGTGCTTAAAGACCTTGTTTTGGAAACAATTATGGACGAGGCAGGGAGCAACGGTGTAAACACATACAAGAGTAAATGCTATCTGTCTATCAGTCTCAATCCGGGAGATATTCTTCTATTTGATGAACAGAAAGGCTACTATATGCCTCCGTACCCTGTTACATCTATAGCCGATGCAATTAGTGATATCACTTCATTGAGTGATATTCCACATACAAAGGAAATCAACGTACCCTAAAAGGGTGCTTGATAATAGGCGTTTATTGAGCCTCAAACAAGAGGAATGCACAGCGCATAGCATAACGCCGAGAGGGGAGGGCGAAACTCTCCCCTCTTTTCGTGAGTATAGAGAGAAATCTATATTGACGAAAGGAAAGGAGAGAGAAAAATGTTTACTTTGAATGATGATTTATCCATCTATGCGACAAGGGGAGATATTGTTTTCTTTGCTGTCACGGCAGAAGAGGACGGTGTACCCTATCAGTTTCAGCTTGGCGATGTATTGAGGATAAAGATATTCGGCAAGAAAAATTGCGAGGATGTCGTTCTTGAAAAAGACTTCCCTGTTGTAGATGTCACGGAAAGCGTTGACATATTCTTGAGTGGGGAAGATACAAAGATAGGCGAGGTAATAAGCAAACCAAAAGACTATTGGTACGAGGTAGAGCTTAATCCTGCTACCAATCCACAGACCATTATAGGATATCACGAGGACGGGCCCGTTGTATTCAAGCTGTTTCCGGAGGGAGCGGATATCGGAGCATACGAGCCTACAGAGGATGATATTCCATTCATTGATAACGAGCTTGATTTGACATCAACAAGACCCATACAGAATCAGGCAGTAGCAAAGGCTGTATTGCGCCTTAACGTGGCAATAGAGGACGTTTCAAAGGATGCTGGGAAGCTCGCCGCTGCTCTTGCTGTAGAGCGTGCAAGAATTGATAACCTTGCTAAGCTAAACGAGGGTAGCACAACGGGAGATGCAGAACTTCAAGACATTCGTGTAGGCGCAGATGCAAGGATTTTTGCAAACGCAGGCGAAGCAGTAAGAACACAAGCAAGCGAGATACACGATAAGATAGATCAGGACATCGGCGTTTATGCTTTGCCTTTGGAGTTCACCGCCAATAATTACTATTTCGGTAGCCAACCTTTTAAAGTGCCTAAAGACGGAATGAGTTTGAGAATAACAGAGGCGGCAAAGGCAACGATTGACGGAATAGAGTGTACTATCTTTGCAAAAATACAGCTCGGTACTATAAACAATGGTGAGTTTGTATATGACGAAGAATTGACTTCTCGATACGCATATACCGTTTTTTCAAACCGATACTGCTTTATTCCCTACCTTGATGGCGTATATGCACAAGTAAGGGCTGTTATGCTCGGCAATAACGATACTCAGCTCAATGCGGATAACATTGACGAATATTATTCATACACAAAGTATGTAAAGGTATACACAGGCAAACCGAAGCGGTCAGGTGGTCTTTTGGGTGCTGTAATGGCGACACTCGCAAGCGACACCAAAGAGGGATATAAACCTGATTATAATTTCCGTGCGCTATCGTATAAATATCAATCAATGGTATCGCCCTTGCCTTTGAAATATGTTCGCAGAGTAAGTTGTCCTGCCAATGTATGGATGGGAGCAAAAGTATATAAATTCGACCCTATAACCCGTAAAACAAATTGGATAACAACGCTGAATTACTGTAAAAATAACCCCTGCTTTGGTACAGAGTGTGTAATTGACTTTGAGGAATACGGCGACAATTATTATGCTCTGCTTACGTTTGGAAAAGTGCCGTTATTCTCAGAGTATGACACACAAGGATACAACGGCTCTACAACGGCAACAAGTGGAATAACAAATATAGGTTTGGATTTGAGCGACTTAGTAGATTCTATTCAGGTAGAGTGGCTTCCGGGAGCAATAAGGGTAGACGGATGGGGTGGCTCTCCTATCGTACAGCAGAATATAGAGCTACTTAAAATGAATAAGCACAAGACAGTTCCGGCTATGTTTGTAAACAATAATAGCTCAGCATATAACTACATTTTAGGCAAGGACGATTTTGCAGGAGTATTTTACGGCGGTGGCTATCCCGGCGGTATGTTCTTCTATAATGTTTCCCCTGCAACCTATTACTCTTGTTTGCTTAACCCAAACAGTAACGCTTACGGAGATGTAGATACAACCTTGGGGGGAATGAAATACGGAATAATGTGTAGTGGCTTTGCCGTGCTTACACACGGGCATCCGATACCTCGCTCAACCTTTGATATGCGGTATAACCCCGATGTAGAGGGATTTGAGCTTAAGCCTATGAACCTTAAAGCGGATTTGCACAAGCTCAAGCCTTACGACATTATAACGCAAGGCGCAGGGCAGACAGGACATAGCGTTCTTCTGACAGGAATAGCGAACGTAGGCGATATGTGTACGGCATTAAAAGTTATGGAGGCTTCTACCCCGGCAACGAGAGAAAATGTATTCTTCCTTCATAACGGCGTACCGTACTACAAAGACGAAGCTGAAACGTGGTATCAAGAAGCTTACGATTATATGGCTATTTCCGATCCAGAGTATGACGAAACCCTATACGACAAAGCAAATTGGGTAGCACCATACACTACGCCTCAGAAGGTTATGTGTAATCGTGGATATGGCGCAGTTTATCTTGAGGGCTTAACGCATCCTATCTTGAGCATCGACACGACAGTAACGGAAATAACAATCACCAAGGACGGAGAGGAAATAGGAACATACGCTGTTTCCAATCTTAACCCGACATTAAAGAATGGCTACTACCTTGTAGACATTATAGACATCGTTAGTGCAGGCACAATACGTGTATCAAACAATATGGATGATTCCGTAGAGGAATTCCATATTATCAACGTTGATAGTTATGCTGTGAGTACAACGCTAAATGATGATTATTTGAGTATTACAGTAACGCATCCCGAAAAGGTAAAATTCATAGAAGCAAACTATCATTGTTCCGAGGGCAACTACGCAGGGCGGAATGCCCCGATGTTCTTC
>Ga0233370_1000071_pt1 | contig 12192 bp, 7 predicted proteins | sample ElkDunMinimDraft_2_FD_180686 | JGI IMG/M metagenome (GOLD analysis project Ga0233370, IMG submission 180686) | Fecal eukaryotic communites from dung pellets of Tule Elk in California, USA - Elk Dung D2 | ecosystem: Host-associated > Mammals > Digestive system > Large intestine > Fecal | place...
ATCGCCGGTGGTGCATTGATGGGTGTAGTAAGTGCTTTGATTAAGTTCTGTGGCGTAGAGTGCTACTTAGGCACATGGGCTGCAAGCAACGGCGCCGCCCTCGTCGGTGTAGCCGCATACATCGCGCTGATTGTTTACTTCATTCTTGCCAGCAAGAAAACGAAATAATCTCCCTTGAACAGCCGCAGGCCTCCCTGCGGCTGTTTCATTGTTGAAGAGTTTCACCGCTACTGCGTTGCTGTTTCATCAACCTTTCTTTGTTTGTTGTCCCGAATAATTCGGGTATCTCCCGCCCATCGCCTCTCGCCTCTAAACTATGCCGCTCGTCGGTGTCCCATCTTGCGTGTCCCGACTCCCTAATCCCCCGCCTCTCCATCTGTTCAGCCCTCGGCGTACATGCCGAGTAATCCATGCCTCTATACATTACACCATACACCTTACACCAATAAAATGGCGCACTTTTTCGCCCCTCCTTTCTTTGTCCATTAGCCCCCAATTATATTGGGGCACTTGCCTCCTGTCACTAGTTTAGTTCTCGGTGCTAATTCGCCGAGCCAATTTCTCGCATTTGGTTCAGTTCTTGCGGCTACCCCGCGAGTAATTCCGCACCTCTAATCAGGCACTTCGTGCTCTCTAATTTGCGCAATCTTAAAGTTGTACTTTAAATTTGCGCACTTTTTCTAACATCATTTTGTGAAAAATAAGCACCTTAATTGCACAAAATACCCCTAAAAAATAAATAAATCCATTATTTTCTTGCATAAATAAAAAAAAAGCAGTAATTTTGCGCAATCTTAAAGTTGAACTTTAAATTTGCGAACATTATGGAGTATATTTATCGTGCCATTTCAGACAGTATTTTAGAGGCTATTCAGTACTATTCTGTTATTACGATTACTGGTCCTCGTCAGGTTGGAAAGACTACTTTATGTAAGAATTTATTTCCTGATTACGAATATATCAATTTGGAGCGTCCTGCACAACGAGCTGTAATAGAGCAAGATATAGAAGCCTTTTTCAAAACGAATACGGCTAACCTTATTATAGACGAAGTGCATCATCTCCCACAAATGTTATCTTATATACAAGTACTGGTAGATGAAAATCCTGACCGCAAGTTCATCCTTACAGGTAGTAGTAATTTTGCCCTCCTACATCAAATAACTCAGACCTTGGCGGGTAGAACATCGCTGTTTACTTTACTACCTTTTGCGATGAATGAACTCCCAGCGACAAAGGAGTTGTCAACCAACCAATTGATGTATCAAGGTTTATACCCAGCTATTTATACCAAGAAGACGCCTGCATGCCTACTTTATCGTGATTATTACAACACATATGTGGAGCGAGATATACATCAGTTGCTAAAAGTGAAGAACCTACAAGCTTTCCAAACTTTCATACGCTTATGCGCAGGCCGTGTGGGTAGCGAATGTAACTTCTCTTCGTTGTCTAACGAGGTCGGAGTATCTACACCCACCATAACTGAGTGGATTAATATTCTCCAAGCATCCTATATTTTATGGAAATTACCTCCATATTTTGCCAATATTAACAAACGGTTAGTAAAGACCCCTAAGTTGTATTTTTACGACACAGGACTGTTGTGTTATCTGCTTGGTATAGAGAATGATAAGCAACTTGCCACACACCCACTAAGAGGTAGTATCTTTGAGAATATGGTTCTTAATGAAGTCTTAAAGAATCGCCTTAATCAAGGAAAAGACAATAACCTCTGTTTTTATCGTGAGAACAAAGGCTTTGAGGTAGATTTGGTTTGTCCTCAAGCAATGGGTTTGAATATTATGGAAATCAAATCAGCTCAAACATTTACAAAGGATTTCATGCGTGGTATCAAGCATTTGGAGGAAGTATTAAAAGAGCCTATCCTTAATTCTTGTGTGGTGTATGATGGAGACTTCGAATCGCCATCTCCTACAAGAGGAATAATCAACTTTAGAAATCTTGCAAAAGATTAACTTCTCTCTACTTTTTGCTCAAAAAACAGATTTTTCTGAGCCCCTGACAAGTTTTAGCGTCAACCGGTAACAATTGTTACCAGTTCAAATTGCGTGCTGCGGACCTTAGGAAACTTGACGATAATCACAAAAATTGCAAAATAAGACGGTTTAACATGCGAAAAATTGCAAAATAAGACATTTTATTTGTATGTGTCAATACTAAAATCCCGACTTTCAACCAAAATATTTGCATTATTGCAAAAAAAGTTGTACCTTTGCGGGGCAAAGGTCTTCGGACCGATAAAATAGAAAAATAACATAACCACATAGCGCAACGGCATATACAGTCTAGAGCGAAGATCGGCAAATCTACAGAATGACGAAGAGGTATATGTCCCTGCTATCCGTGTCTCGAGCATGGGTGAGCAGGGTATTGTCATAAGTTTTGCCGAACTTTCGCTCTTACTCTGCTTGCCTGTGTTCTTTTTTAACCCACCATGAGAGATCGGATAGCTATATCCGGTCTCTTTGTGTTTTTTGTGTAGGGAGAAAATATTGTATATGAAAGAAAAATCTCTAAAAGTAGGAACATTATTCAGTGGTATAGGTGCATTTGAACATGCACTTAAACAGTTAAATATCGAGCATGATATTTTATTTGCATGTGATTGTGGAGAGCGTGAATTGCCATTGAAATATGGTGATTTATTTACTTTAACAGATCAGTTTACAACAGAACAGATTCATAATTATTGCACAGAATATATCAATAAAATAGGCGTTGGAGTTCAATTCCGCCAAATTGAAACAGAGTTGTTGGTTTCAATTCTTACCGGAGATAGAAGTAAATACGACAGCAATAATGCTATTGTTTTAACATACAACAAAACAGGTAGAAAAAGCCCCGTAAAACATAAGTTGACATTAACGCAGGATCAAATAATCCAATTGACACCTAATATGTCAATGCGTGAACGTGAAGACTATGTTAATGTAAGATATAGTGAGATGGGTGAGCATAATTATGTGAAAGATGCCTATTTTGCTAATTATAACATAACCGAAGATCAATGGCATGAGGATATAAGATTTTTAGACGCCACTCCTTATAAGGGTGATATAGATATCATGATTGGTGGAAGCCCTTGTCAAAGTTTCTCAAATTACGGAAAAAAATTAGGTTTAGAAGATGTGAGAGGAACTTTGTTTTATGACTATGCCCGTATTATCAAGGAATCTCAACCAAAGATCTTTATATATGAAAATGTTCAAAATGTCACGCGTAATGATGGGGGAAAAACATGGAAGGTAATGTTGGATGTTTGGAAGTCGTTAGGTTATCATATTGAATGGTCTATATTAGATGCAAAGGATTTTAATCATCCTCAGTTACGAACACGTTTGTTTTTAATCGGCTTTAGAGAGGATATCTATACAGATTCATATCAATTCCCCGAAAAGCAAGAGTTGACTCGCAAAAGTACAGATTATTTAGAAGATAGTCCTATTCCAGAGATTTATTACCTAGGTAAAAAGGGATTTGAATGGATTACAAATCCCGATAAAAATTTACGTAGATCTCGTGTGAATCAAGATATAATAGGTTGCCAAACTGCTAATCAACAGGATAATTGGATCGGTGATTTTAGAGTAGAGCGTCCGCGACCAGAACATTATAAGAATGAGCGTATATACATTGGAAAGTATGATTTTGGAAATGGATTAGAAGATGCTGTTGGTCGCAAAATGACTCCTAGAGAATGTATGCGTTTAATGGGATTTGATGACACTTTTAATATTGCGGTAAATGATAGTATCGCATATCGACATGCAGGTAACTCTATTGTTGTGCCTGTTCTAAAAGCAATTATAAATTCATTACATAAATACTTATAATCATGCCTATACAAGTTGGAACTGTCGATGGATTGATAAACATCACAGATAAAATTAAAACATGCTTTGTTGAAGCGATAGATAAATTTAATAAAGAGGTTATTTCTCCAGGATCTTTGAACAACCTTTCAGTTGGAGATGCATTTCAAAGGTATACATATCCTGTGTATTCTGGCACTGCTACAGACTATACGATTACGTCTTTGGGAAGTGAGGTTAAAACTAAAACCGGTAATAAACAAAGTCCAGCATATGTTACATATTGCAAAAAAATGGGTTTATTAAAGACTGAAGGATCCACAGTTTTTGAGTTAACTGCATTGGGAAAAGCTCTAAAGGATAGTGATATTACGTTAGAAGAATACGCTCTAGTTTATATGTCGAAGCAAGGAGTGTTTGTAGATGGAATATGTAAAGGAAATTTGTTGGTTGATATTGCTGAGTTCTTCAATAAAAATTCTTATATAACAGCAGATTTACTAAGTAGTTTTATTGCTAAAAAATATGGAACTACTGTTTTTGAGAAAACAAGGTTTGATATTATTTTAGGTGCTTTAGCAGCAGCAAAATTATTAACCAAAGTAGGAAATACTGCAGTTTATGTATTATCTGGTATATATCAAGCATCTATTTTAAAATATTTTTATGAAAAAAGAAGGTTGATAAGTATATCGCTGTTAGATTCGGATGATGATTATTCGTCATATATTGGTGATTTTAAAAATGGTATATTTGATGTTTTAGACAAATCCAATATTAATTTGATACAAGAAGAATATCCTAATTTAGTAAAGTACATCAATAATGACAGTGATAAAGACCTCCCTCTCCAAAAAATCACATATGGAGCACCTGGTACGGGTAAATCACACGGAACGAATAAGGTAGTTCGCAACTACAAAGATACAGTACGTACGACCTTCCATCCAGATAGCGATTACTCTACATTCGTGGGTGCATATAAACCAACTACTACCAGAGAAAAAATGTATGGATTGGATAGTGTAGGTAAAACGGTACGGTACGAATACGATGGAAAACCACTAGAGACAACCAAAATCGTTTACAAATTCATCAAGCAAGCCTTCCTAAAGGCCTATATCCTTGCATGGAAGAAGATGTGTCAGGTGAAACTTTCTACATCTACACCCCCTACTTCAACAACTACAACACCCCTTATAACGACTCCTTCACCATTATCATTTGAAGAGGGTGATGGGCTCGTAACAATCACTCAAGTTGCTGCATCTGAATTGACATACAAAAAAGAAGAAGTAACCACATATGGGGATATTAAAAAGTTATGGGACAACTCTTGGAATAATGGCGTGTTTACACCAAAGTCAGACAGTGGTTCAGGTATCTCTCTCAATAGATCAGTTGCATGTGCCGTATATGATCAAATAACCAATGCAACACTAGAGGATTTTGACAAAGGTTGGGAAGCACTGATTGAAGCATTGCGCTCCAAAGATATTGTTTCTTCTCCGGGCAACCAGGATTATACACTCAGTTATAATGATTCAGATACTACTATCAAAATAACTACTACGAATACCAAGAAAAAAACACGTTTGAATGAGTGTTTTGATCAAAAGCAAGGTGTCTCCATTGTGGGAGTAGAAAAAGGTATGCTGGATATCTTAACACGACTTGATTCAAATTTTGATGCTGCGTGGAACAAACTATTAGTTACTGCTAGTGGTACAACCTCCACCACTCCTACTACCTCCTCCACGACTCTCACAGATCCTCTCACAGATATTCGACAATTCCTCGTTATCGAAGAAATCAACCGTGGTAACTGCGCACAAATTTTCGGTGATTTGTTCCAACTGCTCGACCGTAAAAATGGTTTCTCTGAATACCCAATAGAGGCTGATGAGGATATCCAAAAAGCATTGCTTGATGAAAATCCAGACGATGGATTGTCCTTTGGCAAGGATGGTTTGACATTGCCTGATGAGGTAAAGAACGAACTATGTAAAGTATTTGAAGGTGATGCTAATCCGGACGCAATAATCGAAAAAATCTGCATGGGTAAAGTGCTTGCACTCCCATCTAACCTCCACATTTGGGCAACAATGAACACCTCTGACCAATCATTGTTCCCTATTGATAGCGCCTTCAAACGCCGTTGGGATTGGGAATACAAACCAATTATTAAGCCTGCTGATAAAAATTGGAAAATCCAAGTAGGACCTGGATACGATTGGTGGACATTCCTTGAGGAAGTAAATAAAATCATCAATGAACTGACAAGTTCTGAAGATAAGAAGTTGGGTTATTTCTTTGCTAAAGCCAAGAAAGTTGGGGACGAGGAAGTAGTGGATATTGACACTATGGTCAATAAGGTGTTCTTCTATCTCTGGAATGATGTATTCAAAGATTACGACTTAGGACATCTGCAATCTTTCCCTAAAATTAAAGAAGATACAAGTAAAACTGATAGCAAAGAAAGACCATACTCATTTGGCGATTTCTTTGATAAGAAAGAAGGTAAACTCAATAAGGAGGCTGTGGAAGACTTCATGAAGGCATTTATGCCTAATACTGCTACCACTACTACTGCCACTGCTACCACTGCTGCGGGAACAACTCCACAAGAACCAACTGAGCAAACTACCGAATGAGAATCCTAATAGAAGAATATAGCTACGACATTAGCCATCAGCCCGATAAGGAACTGGTGGACCTACTCCAAAAAATCCTCTATGGTATTGGAGTGGACAAGACACAGACCATCGAAGGGAAAGTGTCCATCAGCTATGTCGGATACTTCTATAACCCAGACATCCAAGACTGCGTCTTCATATTACCCAAAGTGGTGATTGACGAAAATGGCAATGTCCTTGGCGACTCCCAAATCACCCCTTGGAACCTACTCGACAAAGGTCTAAAAACCCTACAGGATGAGCAACGCAAATTTATCTATGAGTTTGCCGTATGGATCTACCGAGCCATAGTAGTCTATAATAAGGACAATAAGAACAATATCATCCAACCAAAGAATATCTCCCAAATCAGCCATACACGTCGCCGCCGCACCAACACAATGTTGGATGTGGTACTATCACTCATACAGTTTGGCAAAGATCATCAGGACTTTATCACCTTTACGCTACGAAACCTCCACTCAGGATACAACAAAATCAACTGGACACGCACCATCAACCGCTCACAAGCCATCATCCAAGATGGTTGTCCTATATACCTCAATCCTGTCAATAAGAAGCGACAGGCGAACTTTGACGAGGAGTTGCTCATCATCTTCTACTCCATACTCAACTACATCAAGGAGAAGTATGGATTCCAGGTGAATATCAATGTTAACTTCCCACTAATCAAGGGCGCGCAATTTGAGAGTTATATCAACGGCCGTGGAGTAATTCGCTTACGTCAGATCAAATACAAGTACTTCTCCGACATTGCCCTAGAGCTATGGGAACTCTGCAATGCATTTTTCGACCGCTCTCAAAACATCTATTCGGCTTGCGAACTCAAGGAATTCCTCCTAGCAAAGAACTTCTACATCGTATTCGAAGCCATCATAGACGAGTTGGTAGGCAGCAATCAGGAGAAGCACGACCTAGATAAGAAACTCTATGATCAACAAGACGGTAAGATAGTAGACCACCTCTACACCTATCAAGGACTGATGGAGGCTGGTAACAACGATGTTCCAACCTATTACATTGGCGATAGTAAATACTACAAGATAGGCTCTGATCTTGGGGAACATTCCATCTTCAAACAAAACACCTACGCTCGCAATATCATCCAATACAACATTGATCTTTGGGATGAATGGGATCATAACGAGTCAAAGGATGAGAAGAAAAAGCCACTCAAATTGCGCGATAAGCTGACCGAAGGTTACAACATTCTGCCTAACTTCTTCATCAGCGCCAGCATGAAGGAGAACGACTATAGTTATACCCACGACCAAATAGAGCGCAAAGAGGGCGGTGCTAAGATTAGTTATCAGTTCCGCGACCGATTGTTTGACCGCGACACATTGTTGTTGTCGCACTACAATGTGAATTTCTTATTCATTATTACCCTCTATGCACGCAACAATTCGAGCGAGAAAGATGGATGGATGAAAAAGGTGCGAGAGGAGTTCCGCCGAGAGATACAACGTGTATTGAGAGCCAACTATGATTTCTATGCACTCCGCCCAAAGAAAGGCCTTGATTTAGAGCAATGGATTAACCAAAACTTTAAGGATGTGCATGGCAAGATCTTCCGTCCATATGACGATCAAGAGTTATTTATCTTGGCGCTGGAGAAGACTAGTCAGGAGGTTCAGAATGCTTTGCACGGTAAGGATAGAAAGCCGCTAGAGCAGATTGAGACTAATCCATCCACGAGTGTGAAGGAGGAGAAAGATGCCCAAGACCTGCTATCAAAGATAGAGTCAGCCTTTGTAGTTAAGAAAGTGGAGGACCTAGATGCCCCATTGGATGTGGCTATAGAGAAAGCTGATAGAGTGGCAGAAGGAAAGGTGGGCAAGGAGGAGTTGACGCCTATTTCATCCTCATCAGTTTTGGTTGGCTATTACAAAGACTCTAAGCATCTAGAATGGATTATCAACAAGAAGATGTATAATGTGCGATTAGGTGAAGCCAGAGGTTCTATGTCTATCTCTCCTGAACTACTTGCTGCCAAATATTTGCTATTGCATGGCAAAGAGGGAGTTAGTCTGTTGGAGTTAGATGGTGACGGACCAAAAATCAAGAGCAAAGCAGATTTGATTACTAACCACCAATATCCATCCACGGTAACAAGCCAAGGTACACAATATTATTTTGTATTCAAGATAAAAGGTAGAGGTATCAAACGCGACATGTTAGAGAAGCATGGCTTTGATATTAACTTGCTATGGGAAAAGTTAGGTATTGACCCAACCAAAGGACAACAGGGTAATTTAACTCTCCATCCTCACACGGTGACCTTACCTCAAGTACTTGACTGCCTCGCCACTCCAATGACCAAAGAGGAAGTGGATATTGGTTTTTAGAACCAGAAAAAACACTAAATGATTGAAGATTAATAATACAATATACCAGCAAATCTCATATCATGGAGAAACAAGAATTAATCATTGGATGGGTAATAACGGGAGGCATAGCTATTATAGGATGGATAATAGCTATAGTTCAGTCACATAAAAACCAAAAATTACAAAAAACGATTGAACAGAAAAAGATGCGACATGATGCTTACAGTGCCTTCTTAAGAGAATTAGATAGTATATCAAAAGACATGTCTATTTCACCTATGAATAAAATACAAGAAATAGCGAAAAAAGTCATTCCCCAAGTACTTACACTTAACTATCAAGCAGCAGACCATGAAATAGTATTGAATAATTGTTTGATAGAAATGTATAATGCAATGTGGGAATGTGTAGAACATGCCTCAAAACCATTATTGAGGATTTCTCAAGCAATAGCAGTAGTAGAATTAGATGCCACAGAGGAATTAATGCCAATGTTACAAGATCTAAAATTGCTAACGGAAAGTTTAAATCAAGAATGGCAAAAAGCCTTGGGAAGTGTTCCAAAAGATATACAAGGACTACAAAAAATATCTGAAATAGGTAAGATAGATCATTGGGCTCGATTTCAATCATTGAGCCAACAAATCATTCACCAAATGCGCAAAGAATGTAACATATCTTAATGTATAAAATAAATGTCAAGAATACTCTATAAATATCTGGATATAACAGGTGCAAAATGCATGATTGGGAATTCTGATCTCCAATTTACCAACGCTACGCAGTTGAATGACCCATTCGACTGCCATCCAAGTTTGATAGATCATGAGAGTAATATTGATGATAAGCTACAAGGTATTCAAAGACAATGGCAAAAAGAGGTTGAAGAGAATCGAGCAACGAATCTAAGAAATGACACATGGCTGTGTAGTTTCTCTAAAGTAAATGATTCTATGCTGATGTGGAGCCATTATTGTCGTAGTCATTCTGGTATTTGTATTGGTATAGACATTGAGAAGGCAATAGAAAGTATGCCGCAGATGTGTGGACAAATCTATTTGAAGCCATTCCCTCTTGATGTACAATATATGGATAAATTAGTTGCATCCAACACATTTAGACCTTTCGAACCATATTACCACCAACTAGCCACTAAGGCGAAAGATTGGGAATACGAACAAGAGGTAAGATTGGTAATCCCCAAACCCAATCCTGAATATGCTGCATTTACTCCTGCACAGGCTAAAAGAGATAACCCAGATAAAGTATGGGATTGGAAAGAAATACGTCATTACTTTCCTATATCGGATGAATGTATTAAATGTATCTATATCGGAGCAAATGCTCCAGAAGAAGATAAAACTAGAATTATTAACTACGTTCGTAAGAACCTCAACCCAAACATCAAAATCTACCAAATGCAGGTGGATGATGCTGCGTTTAGGTTGAAGGCAGTAGAAATAAAATAACAAACCACAATAAACTATGAATAGAATTGTTTTAATAGGAAACGGCTTTGGACTTGAGAATAAATAACCTTGAAACACCTGAATACATCAACATTATACATATGGCTATAGAGACATTACTTCCTAAAAAATTATCGCCCCAAGATGATGCTTATGCTTCTGTCAAAGAATTGAAAGAGGTGTTATCTTCTGCTGAGAAAAAAAACATACGTAATATTGCTCTTACGGGACCATATGGTTCTGGAAAAAGTTCTGTAATTAATACATTAATAGAAGATTATACAGACTTTCATTACCTTTCTATATCGCTAGCCACTTTACAAGCAGATAATGAAGGGAAGGAGGAATGCAACACAGAAAAAACAGAAGAAGCGGTCCAAACATTAAATAGAAAAATAGAATATAGTGTATTACAACAAATCATATACAAAGAGAAGGATGAAAAGGTTCCCAATTCAAGATTTCGAAGGATTATTCATATAGATGATGAGCGCCGTTGTATTTTAGCCCTGCGTGCTGTATTATTTATTTTGGCTTTTATTGTACTTGCCATTCCTAATTTCGCACTTTCAGTACTATTTCGTTTGCATATATTTAGCGATCAATTAGAAAAATTATTATGCCTATTTTCATTATTTTATGTTCTTTGGAGTTTATATGAAATAATAAAATATGTTGTTCGAGTATATGCAAACTCTAAACTAAATAAATTTAATCTCAAGAATGGAGAAATAGAAGTAGGGGTTGATAATTCTATTTTCAATAAACACCTTGATGAAATCTTATATTTCTTTCAAGTTACAAACTATAATGTGGTAATCATTGAAGATTTGGATAGATTTGAAACGGAAAATATATTCTTAAAACTGAGAGAATTAAATCAATTGATTAATGAATCTAAAATTGTTGGAAGACATATTGTTTTTTTATATGCTATTAAAGATGATGTTTTCCAAGATGAAGCTCGAACTAAATTCTTTGATTATATTACAACAATTATTCCTGTAATTAATCCATCAAACTCAAAAGATAAGTTAAAAGATGCATTGAAACATCTTGGATGTGAAGAAAATGAGATTCCAGATGAAGATTTGTCAGAAATGGCTTTCTTTATACAGGACATGCGTATTCTGACTAACATAGCGAATGAATATTATCAATATCGTCAGAAATTATATAATTCCCAAAAGAAAAATCTTAATTTGACTAAACTTTTGGGTATGATAGTTTATAAGAATTACTATCCGAGAGATTTTGCTCAATTACATAGACGTGGAGGATTGGTATATAAATGTATTAGTTCTAAGCATTTATTTATAGATGAAGCTATTAAAATATTAGAAAAAAACAAAAAAGATTTAGAAGATACCCGAAATTTATACGAAGCAAATATGCATCTCAAAGAGAATGACTTGAGATTGTTGTTCCTATATGAGATTGAAAAACAAATAAAACAACCGATATTACTGATACAATTAAAGGAGAAAACATATTCCTTTGAACAGATATCTCAAAATGAACAATTATTTGAAGAACTCCGAACTCAAGATAAAGTATATTGTAAGACATTTATTCTCTCTCGTCAATATTATGCAAGCATGTACAATGAACAGATTCTACCGTTTGATGTGAATTTTGAAGCAATATCTAAGAAGCTTAATTTTGAAGAAAGAATAGCACTAGTAAAAGACGGGCAAAATATTATTGACAAAAAAGTAAGAAGTTTTCAAAGAGATAAAAATAAAATACAATCATTGCCATTAAATAGGCTAATACAAAAGTATAATATAGGAGAAACGCAAATATATAAAAACTTGGCATTATCTCCTTTGATGGATATCTTTATTCGTCGCGGTTATAT
>Ga0233370_1000072_pt1 | contig 12060 bp, 8 predicted proteins | sample ElkDunMinimDraft_2_FD_180686 | JGI IMG/M metagenome (GOLD analysis project Ga0233370, IMG submission 180686) | Fecal eukaryotic communites from dung pellets of Tule Elk in California, USA - Elk Dung D2 | ecosystem: Host-associated > Mammals > Digestive system > Large intestine > Fecal | place...
TCTCGGCGCATTGGGCAGCTATCGAACCCACACTTTACGTCTGCAAAAGCTCCACGAGCTGGGATGGTCCAGGGAGGAGACAGAGCAAATCCGGGCACCTGTCGGGATATTCCCCAAAGCCCGGGATGCGCATACTCTGGCCCTTTCCGTACTGGCAGAAGTCGCCGCTGTACGTCTCCGTCAGGAGGATTCATGCCTGCCCCCATCGTCCTGATCCTCGCGGCGGGGCGTGGGGAGCGCTTCCTCACCTCCGGGGGAAATACCCATAAATTAAGAGAAAAATCTGCAGTAGCCGTTTAAGAAAATCACCTAAATCGTTTAAAAGAGCGCCCAACCCATAGTGGGCGCTTATCGCCTTGTGAAACTTATTCAGCAACGCGCGCCTCGCCGGACTAAAGCGCACCGGCCTTCTGGCGTGCGGTAACAAAGGTCAGTACGCCAGCGCAAAGGAGCAGCACGCTACTCATAGCAAACGTGCTCTGCCAGCCAAGGCGGTCAAACACAATGCCTCCTGCCGTTGATCCAAGGGCGATGGCGAGCTGAATCACCGCGACCATGAGCCCGCCTCCAGCTTCGGCGTTGTCAGGCAACGTACGCGCAATCCATGTCCACCATCCGGTTGGCGCGGCGGTGGCCAGCATGCCCCAGAGTCCTAACAGCAGCGAGACCGTCCAGACGTGATGCCCGGTAAGCATCAGACCGATGGCAATGACGGCCATCAGTCCGGGTATGGCCATCAGCGTGGGGTAGAATTTTCTGTTGAGAAATGCCGAAACAACCAGCGTGCCAATAAAACCGGCCACGCCGATAATCAGCAAAATCGACGACAAGCCTAAGGAATTAACCCGTGTCACCGACTCCAGAAACGGGCGCACATAGGTGAATAGCGCAAACTGCCCCATGAAAAACAGGCCACAAGCTATCATGCCGACCACAACCATGCGGCGGCTAAATAAGCGGAATACCGCGCCACATGAAGTGTGGCTTTTATTCGCATCCATGCTTGGCAGGCTGATGCACTGCCAGATAAAGGCGACAACCGCGATGGGCACCAGGCACAAGAAAGCGCCTCGCCATCCGACCGTAGCCCCCAGATAGCTTCCCAGCGGTGCGGCCACGACCGTCGCCAGCGCATTACCGGCGTTGAAAATTGCCAGCGCACGCGTGACCTGATGCTGCGGCACCAGACGAATCGCCGTTGCCGCTGACATCGACCAGAATCCGCCAATAGCCACACCAATCATCGCACGACCGACCATATACATCAGATAACTGGAAGCCAGCGCAATAATAAGCCCCGATACGGCCATCAGAACCGTCATCCCCAGCTGCAGGAACTTACGATTCATCTTTCCAGCTAGCGTTGAAAGCGTCAGGCTGGTCAGAACCGCCAGCGCGCCGGAGATAGCAATCCCCTGCCCTGCCAGCCCCTCCGTCACGCCTAAATCGCGGGTAATCGGCGTGAGCAGGCTGACGGGCATAAATTCAGAAGCAATCAGCACAAACACGCACAGGGTCATGGCAAAAATACCGCCCCAGTATGCGCGCTGATGATGAGGTGATAGTGTTTGGCTTAGTGTCGACATAGTGAAATTTCACAAAGATCAGGATAAAAGCCACCAGCCTATGGCCGGTGGCTTTGCATCAATTCAGGAGAGGTTTTATTTCAGTTTGGTCTGGAAAAATTGTTCGAACTTCGCGAAAGGTATTTTTCCGGCCACGTTATCGTACAGGTCCACGTGATTTGCCCCTGGTACCACCACCAACTCTTTGTCTTTACTGCCAACCGCCTTGTAAGCATCTTCAGCAAAATAGCGTGAATGTGCTTTCTCACCGGTCACAATCAGCGTCGGAATGGTGATTTCACTGGCGTAGCTCAACAGCGGCATATTCATAAATGACAGCGGCATCGTTGCCGTCCACGCCCCGGTAGAGTTAACGGAACGTTCGTGGAAGCCGCGCGGCATGCGATAGTAGTCAAAGAACTCTTTCAGTACCGGATGAGGATTTGCCGGCAGCGTTTCTGGCAGAATGCGCTCGCCCGCACTGACCTTGCCGTTGCTGTCGACATTAATATCATGACCACCGTGAGCGAACGTTCCGCTCTGCGCATCCTTCCAGCGCTGTTCATTCAGATATTGCAGAACAGCACGACGGTCGGCGGTAGAATAACGGTCTTTGCCATCCCCCACACCATGGCCCATCGCCCGGCTCATGTCATACATCACGCTGGTAGCTACCGCTTTAACGCGGGTATCCATCGCCGCGTCGTTCAGCGCCATGCCGCCCCAGCCACAAATACCGAGCAGCCCGATACGGTTGCGATCTACCTCTTTTTGCAGCCCTAAGAAATCCACTGCCGCGCTGAAATCTTCAGTGTTGATATCCGGTGAGGCGACGTTTCGCGGATAGCCGCCGCTTTCCCCGGTGTAAGAAGGATCGAACGCCAGGGTAACAAACCCTCGTTCCGCCAGCGTCTGCGCATACAGGCCGCTGGATTGCTCTTTCACCGCGCCAAATGGCCCACTGACCGCAATCGCCGCCAGCTTGCGATCGCCACGGTCTTTAGGCAGGTAAAGATCGCCCACTAAGGTGATGCCATATCGGTTCGGGAACGAGACTTTACGGTGATCGACTTTCTGGCTCTCGGCGAACGTTTTATCCCATTTATCTGTCATGGACACAGGGGCATTAGGATTGGTTGAATCAGCATAACTCATTGTCGTGACTCCACTTAATGATGCGAAAAGCAGCATGGTCGGCATCGCGGTTTTTAGCGTGCGGGTGAAGGCTTTCATAAAAATCCCCATAAAAAACAACAGAGAGATACAGGTTTCCGACGGACAACGCTGCGGTGCTTTACTTTGATGGGGTCATTATAGTGAGCAGAATTAGTGCTGATTAGGGGGCGATTAATGCTAAGATTAATACCATATTGTTATAAATTAATGTGGAGATTGCCGGCATGAAGGGGGGATGTTTCAATGGCGAAAAGGGAGAACTACAACGAGCTGTACCTGTTTATGCAGGTGGTGCGGGAAGGCAGCTTTACCGCAGCGGCTCAGCGGCTGGGTCTTGCTCAGTCAGGAGTCAGCCGTTCTGTTCGCGAGCTTGAAGAAAGGCTGGGTGTCCAGCTGCTAGTGCGCACCACGCGTAAACTGTCGCTGACACAAGCAGGCGAGCAGCTCTACCAGAAGACGGCATCTGGATTTGAAATGTTAGATCTTGGGCTTGCCACGCTGGCGCATTATCGAGAGACGCCCTCCGGCACGGTGCGTATCAATGCCAGCCAGCACGCGATTGATAAATGCCTGCTGCCAAAGCTGGCGGTATTTAAACAGAGATATCCTGATATCCGGCTTGAACTGATAAATGAGAGCCGGTTCGTCGATATCATCGAGGAAAGATTCGATGCAGGTGTCCGCCTGGGGCCTGAAGTCGGCCAGGGTATGGTCGCGGTACGCATCACGCCCGATATGGAGATGGCAATTGTGGGGACTCCGGAACATTTTCGTCGCTATGGTTTTCCGCAAACCCCGGCGGATTTAAAGGCGCATCCCTGTATCGCCTATCAGTTTGCCGACGGCAGCGTATACCAGTGGGAACTCAATCAGGATGATAAAAAAATCACTCATCGCCCTGAAGGGCAATGGGCCCTATCCGACAGCTATATGGAAGCAGAAGCCGCCCGGCTGGGCCTCGGATTGGCCTATGTTCCTGTTGAACTGGTCGCGGATGATTTAGAACACGGTAAGCTTATCAGGGTGTTGCAGCGTTACAGCCTGCGAATGGAGGGATTGTTTCTCTATTACCCTCATCGCAACGTCTCCCCCGCCCTGCGGATGGTCATTGATACATTGAAAATCTGAACGTTAACAACGACCGACTCTTCACTGTGCAAAATTGTGTCAGGTAGTCCCTCTGCGTTCAATTCCAGGGTCTGCTTTGAGCGAGAAAGAGGGGACTATCCAGCAATGGAGATCACCCAAAAGAAAAAACCACCTGGCTCCCTCGACAACCTTCATCCGGGCATTTAGCCTCAATCAACATTTTTATATCTGTCAGGTTACTTCATTATGAAAACTGATCATCATCGTTGTTTTTGTTGCAATAGTAGAATACGCGTATTTATTCCTCCATCTCTATTAATAACGGCAATAAACTGTTCACTTCACTGATATTTAAAATATGTATCCTTTTCAAGCTGTTCAGCGGCGTAAGAAAAAGTATTAATTATGAATTCGATGATTTAACCATATCTGTCTGATTGGTAATCATCCGTGATTAATGCTGGTCTATTGATTACGCCAGAACCCTCTCTAGCTTATTCACCGCCGCCACATACTTCGCCGGATTTTTATCTTTAAGCACCGCCAGATTGCGTTGCTTCCAGCGAATAGCCGGAAGATGCTGAATTTCAGGATAGCGATACCGCGACCAGTCAGGGCTGTTTTGCTTAAAACTGAGCAAGAACTCGCGATCCAGATCCGTAAGATGTGACTTCAACGCCTGCGGCAGCAAAGTCGTTACTGACAGAAGCGATTCCAGCGACGTTTCCTGTTGCGTCATCCCTGAAAATTCCTGCGCGTACAACGTGGCGATCCGCTCTGTATCCCAGTTTGGAGCCAGCAACTCGGCGATGGGGCGGGGATGGCCTGCCAGATAACAAAGAAAACCGTCAAAGATCTCCCGCATCAGTCCCGGTTTCTCCAGCATATTCAGCACATCAAACAGATCGCGCGGGTGCTGACGATCAAGCGCAGCGCAGATTTTACCGCCATAAAGATCCGCCAGCGAGACGACACTCATGGTGGTGAAGCCATACTCCATTTCCACACGTTCGCACACAGGCATTTCTGCCGGAGGCAACAACAGCCCGCGCCAGACCGGGCTAACCTCGATCTTAATCTTTGCATCAGCGGTATTCACAATGATGCGCTTTTCATCCGCTTTATTTTCCTGCCGAATCGCGGTGATCCCCGGTCTGCCGTTCAGCGATGCAGTAATCCTCTTCAAAGCGTCGTTGATAGCCGCCAAATCAGTATCGCGATCCGCAAAGCTCTTGTACGCCAGATCAATATCCACCGACAGACGGGGAAAATCCTGCACAAACAAATTGATTGCGGTGCCGCCTTTCAACGCGAAACAGGACTCCTTCGCCACATACGGCAGAGCGGCCATCAACAGTTTGACCTGCCGGGCATAGCTATCACGCAGATCCATCTTCGACTCCTTCCGGTTTAAATGCGCGTGGAACAGTAATTTGATAATCCGGCTCCAGCCAGCCGCCGGGTATGATTTGCCGCTTTCCCGTACCTGTTTCTATACCGCTTTGATCAATATACTGAAAATAAGGGTGTCCATTACGCCGGGCAAGGTAAAGCATCACCCGGTTGGTTTTAACCGAATGGCTGGCGCGAAGCAGTGCCTGCAATTTGCGTGGGCTGAGAAGATTCAACCCCTGAAACAGAGCATCGGCATGTTCGAACGAGATTAACGAAGGAACGCCGCAGGCGATCTCATACGCGGCCAGTTCCGGAACACTGCCTGCTAACTGGCGGTCGCCAATTTTCAGTTCCGTAGTAAATGGCGTTACATCAGCGGTAAGGCCTGACGTATACAGCGTGACAAACGTTGCGGATTGTTCAAAGGCAGAAAACCATCCCGGCAGTTTGACGTAAGCCGGAAGCGCGAGCCAGACCTGCGGCTTACCCTGTTCGGTATAGTGCGCATGACCCTGAAGCGCAAGGCTGGTTAGCCCCGCCACCCGAACAGGCTTTTCCCACTGCGATTGCAGGCAGTAAACCGCATCCACCCAATCCGGTTCACGACCCGTCCGGCAGTATACGCCGTGAGCGATCCGCCTGAGCCAGCCATTCTTCACATAGAGATAAGAGAGCTTACGATCTATGCCGTTGCGGGTAAGCCATGACTGGAGCAGCACCTGGCCGGGTAGCGTGTGCTGCATCAGCCAGTTTAGATAGTTTGGCAACTGTCGCCTCTGAATAGACATTAGTACAAATATTTAAACCAGTGTAGATTCAGGGATACGCCACAGCAAGAAATAGTTTACTTATTCCTCATTTTGTCGACTAAAAATCGACATTAAACAAAAAATTCAAACTTAATCACTTTCGGGAAAAATGTGACAAATATATGCTCGGACTGGTTGCGGGGAGCGTGTAACATGGATACAAATCAAAATTATTGCCAGCCTCACTGATGGATTACTGGTGTCAAGAGCCCCCCTTCGGGCATGAAACGGCTGGCTAATTCTGTACAGACTGTAATCTAAGGACGATAACGCATGACATATCAGGCAATTTTCACTGGCTGGGATGATCTGACGATTGAAGACCTTCTGGTCGCTTACCGGAAAGCAAAAGCCGATAGCTTCTTTGAGAATACATTTCCTGTTGCTATCAAATTTGCCGAGTATGAGCAGGAATTACTTGAAAACCTGCAAAAACTCTTAGATCTTTTGCAGAGCGAAGATGGATTCAGTAGCAATAAGAAGTTGATTGGCAAATTTCGTTTGTTACCGAAAAAATTAACCACAAAGAAAAAACATGAATCCCAAAATGGACACGTCCACTTTTCTAATCCTAAACGAGCAGCCGACCATTTATTTAATAATTTTGATCTGATACCAGAGTTTCGTATTATTGGTGACTTCCCGGTTGATAGTCACATTATCTCTGCACTATGGATTAACATGGTCGGGCATAAATTTGATGCCAGCTTAGATAACTGTTGCTATGGCGCGCGGCTAAAGCGTATTCGTAATGATGAATTATTTAGCAATGAGCAGGATAATCCATTCCATATCAGTGCCGTGGGTTCTTTTAGCCCCTACTTCCAGCCCTACCAAAAATGGCGTGGTGATGGCTTAAAAGCTATACGTGACGAGTTGGAAAAAGATCGTGACATTATCGCCGCCTCACTGGATTTAAAAAGTTACTATCATTTTATTGATCCACTGGCTATAACCTCTGATGATCTCTATAACACACTAAACATAAAACTGACTGAGGATGAAAAAGCGTTTACTGCACAGTTAGCAGTATTCTTAAAGCACTGGTCTGACGGCGCAGCGGCATTTGGAAAGAAAATAGCGTACAAAACACCTGTTATTAATGGTGGTCTGGTCATTGGATTAACAGCCAGTCGGATCATTTCAAATATATTGCTACACCATTGGGATAAATTAGTCATTGAAAAACTATCACCAATTCACTACGGTCGTTATGTCGATGATATGTTCCTTGTAATACGCGATACAGGGACAATTACTAATAATCACGAATTTATGTTATTGCTGCAAGATAGGCTTGGCAATGATTGCGTTTATTTGAAAAACGAGCAAAAACAAATATGGCAAATACAGCAGGGCGAGCATTTCCAGGGTAAGACCACCATCCAGTTACAATCCGATAAGCAAAAACTTTTCGTGCTTCAAGGGAGGGCTGGAATAGACCTGCTCGACAGTATCGAAAAGGAGATCTACGAGCTTTCTAGTGAACACCGCTTGATGCCTTCACCGGATCAACTGGAACACTCCACCGCAGCTAAAGTCCTTTCCGCTGCCGGTAGTGTAGGTGAAAATGCCGATACTCTGCGCCGTGCGGATGGATTAACCATTCGTCGTTTGGGCTGGTCACTGCAATTACGCTACGTTGAAACACTGGCACGAGATCTGCCTCCAAGTGAATGGAAAGAACAGCGGGAAGAGTTTTATCAGTTTGCCTACAACCATATTCTTAGGGCTGATAATCTATTTGCACATTTTAGTTATCTGCCAAGGCTGCTTGGCTTTGCTATCAGTATGAATGAATGGCAGCACGCGGAAAAAATTGTACTTAAAGCTTACGAATCCATCAACCTGTTGGCATCGGTGATTACTTCAGGTAAGGAAGTGAATATAAATGGTTGCAAAACTCGAGCAGTAAATGATCTTTGGCGCTGTATAAAAGGCACATTAAGCTGGCTATTTGTTGATGCAGCGACACGATATTACAGTCCTGACAGATTATTTCTTGATAAACGTTCAAAGAAAGAAGAGTGCCTTGCGGATACATTTTTTAATCATATTTCACAAAGTCTGACGAATCTAAAGGATTTACTGGATCTTCGCTTTGATTCAGCAGATTTTTATTTAAAAGCGCCATTGGTAGCTCGAGCTGATTTAGCAAAGGAACCTTATAAACAGATCGTAAAGAGTCAGTCGGCAGAAAAACTTGTTAATCAGCGTGATAGTAAAAAAGAAGTTAAAATACTGAAATTAATGAGCGACTCATCGCTTATTGATATTGACGTTATTAAGCTATTTTTGAAATCAACCAAGAATACCCGACTGGAAAAAGTGGCTAAAGGAAATCGTAAGAACGAAAGTTACCTACCTTACATTTTCCCTACACGTCCTTTAACACCCGCTGAAATATCAGAACTGGCCCCCGAATGTGTTGGATTACCCTCCACATCCGACAAAAAACCAGATGAGAGACCGTCCACCATTTGGGCAAAATATACTCAAGCATTACGCGGAGTATGGATCAAACCGACGTTGCTAGCATCGGAGCAGGACTCAGATGAAGCGACAAAAAAAGCTCGGCCTAAGAAATTCATTCATATTGGCACAGACAGGAAACATAAAGTTGTCGTTGCGCTAACCAGCATTAAAACAGAGGAGGACGACTGGGCTAAAATGGCCTGCAATAAATCTAACTTGTCCCGTTCAAGGTACCAGCGGATTTCTGAACTGGTTAATGCAACATTGAAACTATCTCCTAAACCTGATTATGTTTTATTCCCTGAGCTTTCAATCCCGTTACGCTGGGTTAACAGTATTGCTGATCGTTTGAGTTCGGCGGGTATCAGTCTAATTGCGGGAACAGAATACCGCCACTTAGACGATAATCAACTGAAGAGTGAGGCCGTACTTGTCCTTTCAGATAACAGACTCGGCTATCCAGCGAGTGTCAAAATATGGCAACCCAAGCTGGAACCCGCCGTAGGTGAAGATGAGGCATTATTTTCAATTTATGGTAAGTCTTGGGATTCGACACTTAATGTTAAACAACGTAAGCCGGTATATATTCATCACGGCGTCAATTTTGGCGTTATGATTTGCTCTGAACTCCAGAATAGTAAAGCGAGGATCCGTTTTCAGGGCGCACTCGATGCATTAATGGTATTGAGCTGGAATAAAGATCTAGATACGTTTGCATCGTTGATTGAATCAGCAGCGCTGGATATTCATGCCTATACTATTTTAGTGAATAACCGAAAATACGGCGATAGTCGCGTACGTTCCCCGGCAAAAGAACCCTTTATGCGTGATATTGCTCGTGTGAAGGGCGGTGATAATGACTTTGTGGTCGCTGCAACGCTGGATATCGACTCGTTAAGGGCATTTCAGAGCAGGGCAAAACGCTGGCCTAAAGGCGGCGATAAATTCAAACCGTTACCTGAAGGATTCCAGTTGGCAAAGAACCGCAAAAAGCTACCGCCAAAATAAGAAACTGATTTTCGCTATTAATAATCAGGGTATTTTTGCGTGAGATGTTGGTAAACATGATGTAGCCCTTGCCACTCATGACCAATCGCAGTATCTTTCTCCCGCGCCTGCAAAATCAGGCGTCGGGATTAGCCTCCTGAAGAAATCTTATCGGCGACACATGACGCGCCAGCGTCTTTTTTTGTGTTGTTCGCACGGTTACATCTCAATGGTGGGCCGGGCGGGGGCGTCGCAAGACGCGCCAGTGTCCGATAAGGCTGGTAAGGCTAACCCTGCCCGGTTCCACCACCCGCGAGATTAGCCTCTCCGGTGGTGGCTTGAACACCCACTTATCGGAGGTTGCCCTATGGCTACAATCCTCACCACTGACAGCGATTTACTCGATCTATTGACCGTCCCCTTCAATGCCACCACGGATTTCACTGTCCTTGCTGACTACTGCGCCCGCTTTGCCGAAACCCTGATTGAAACCGACGATCCAGCGCTACGACTGGCGCTCTGCGGGCGGCTTCACGCGGCTCTTGCGCTACTGCAACCCACACTACACGACCCCATCCCACCGCATCTTACCGAAAGCCTGACCGTGGATACCCTTCCCGCCACACCAGAGCACTTTATTTCCGAACCTGATTCCTTGTGCGAATACTGCCTCGCACTACTCCAGCTTCTGCTGGAACGTCCGGCGGAACCAAAAATGGAGCAAACCCTGACCGGGCTGCTGTGTGAGCTGGTCTGGTATTTCACGGAAGGACTCAAAGCCCCACGCTGGCTGCGTACCGCCGACGGCGTAAAATTTATCAGCGAGGTGGCCGCATGATGCAACAGGACTGGCATTCCGCCGACATTATTGCGGTGCTGAAAAAGCGGGGAACGCCTCTGGCGGCACAGAGAAAAACTCATTGCGGAAGCGCTGTAAATATCGCCAGAAATCATCTGGCCTTCAAGGTACTTTGATAGCAAAGGCAAGCAGGCTGGTTCAGTCCAGTGTTTCTCTTCTTGCATTTTCAGAAATGGGAGGCTGGGAGTCTATCGAAATGGTTCGTCGATATGCTCACCTCGCGCCTAATCACCTTACCGAACACGCACGGCAAATAGACTCAGTCCTGAACCCATCGGTCCCAAATTTGTCCCAGTCAAAAAATAAGGAAGGTACTAATGATGTGTAACTTATTGATTTTAATGGTGCCGATAAGAGGAGTCGAACCTCCGACCTTCGCATTACGAATGCGACGTTATTATATTTTTACCCCTTTAAAAATCTACTCTTAAAACAAGTAATTCATTATAAAACATTGCGTTATGAAAAACACCTGTTGATAAAAATTGACAGGCATTGATGTTTATTCCCCCATTTTACTTACACCAGCCGTTACATTATGGTGATGTAACATTTCTCTTCTGGAGCCCTAAAATGGCACTTCCAAGACAAAAACTCACCTTCGAGCGCATTCGAAAATTTGCTTTAACCGAAGGGAAAAACCAAGCATTTCTTTGGGATGCGGATGTAACAACTCTGGCATGCCGGGCAACTCGCGGAACAAAAGCTTTTGTGTTCCAAAGCGTATATGCGGGAAAAACCCTTCGCATGACCATTGGCAACATTAACGATTGGAGGATTGATGATGCCAGGGCCGAAGCTAGGCGGCTGCAAACATTAATCGATACTGGGATAGATCCGCGTATAGCTAAGGCAGAAAAAATTGCTGAAGCGGAATCACAGCAGGCTGAATCTCGTAAAACAAAGATAACCTTCACAAGCGCTTGGGAAGATTACCTTGAAGAATTGAGAACCGGAATCAGCGCAAAAACTAAACGGCCTTACTCTGCACGCTACATTGCCGACCACATTAACTTGTCCAGCCGTGGGGGGGAAAGTAAAAAAAGAGGCCGGGGCCCAACCTCAGCTGGACCATTGGCTAGCTTACTCGACCTCCCCTTATCGGAACTAACACCAGAGAACATTACCGCATGGCTAAGTAAAGAGAGACAAAATAGGCCTACCGTCACTGCTCATGCCTACCGTCTGTTGCGTGCATTTATCAAATGGGCTAATTACCAGAAAAAATATCAGGGAATAATCCATGGAGACCTTGCACAAGATCATAACGTGAGAAAAATGGTTCCAGTATCAGCAAGTAAAGCGGGAGATTGCTTACAAAAAGAACAGTTAAAAAGTTGGTTCAGTGCTGTGCGTAGCCTCAATAATCCCATTGCATCGGCCTATCTCCAGGTACTTTTGCTCACCGGTGCACGGCGTGAAGAAATTGCGTCACTTCGGTGGTCTGACGTAGATTTCAAATGGTCAAGTATGAGAATTAAAGACAAGATCGAAGGCGAACGTACCATCCCTCTCACTCCTTATGTTTCTGAGCTGTTAAATGCGCTAACGCAATTCCCAAATTCTGACGTAAATAAGGAGGGGTGGGTTTTCAAAAGTAACAGTAAAAGTGGCAAAATTATTGAACCGCGTTCAGCGCACAACAGAGCGTTAGTGCGAGCTGAGTTACCACATATCAGCCTTCATGGTTTGCGTCGTAGTTTTG